>ENA-OROK01000276-OROK01000276.1-human-gut-metagenome-genome-assembly--contig:-NODE-276-length-65991-cov-16.993008_pt1 | contig 65991 bp, 58 predicted proteins | sample MGYA00242127_ERZ509046 | MGnify/ENA primary metagenome ERZ509046 (study PRJEB26280, sample SAMEA2338728) | human gut metagenome | biome: human gut; feature: human-associated habitat; material: faeces... | reverse complement strand
AGGTTGGATGTTTTTCTGCTCTTTACTTTTTAGAATATTATCTCGAACTCGCGTTAATAAGATTGCTTTAGCAAGGATAAAACAAGATGAAACTAAGGGCAGCATGAAAGCAAAAAGAAAGAGAGCAGGATGGGACAGCTCTTTCCTTGCTAAATTGATGCCATAGAGTAATGCGTCGGCCCTGCGTCTGCTCCCAGATGCGACCGCGTCTGCTCCTAGATGCGACCGCGTCTGCTCCCAGAGGCGGTCGTGCCTGCTCCCAGAGGCGACATGAAATCATAGGACAGACTTTAAGGATGACGATGCTTTCTGCATTACGCTACTAAATATCATAAGGGAACATAGCTATAAAACCATTTTCTGTTTCACCCAAGCAGCTACACACCAGCAAAAGCAGAGCCTTTTCCGATAAAGGATTCCGCAGAATAAGTCTTTGTTCACGCTTTTGTCAGTTCCCAATAGATTTCTATTGACACAGGAAAGGCACGTAAAAGAAAAGGTAACAAAAAGGGTGAGGCATTGTTGTTGCCCCACCCTTTTCGCATTGTAAATTTTCTTATGTTTCAGATCAACAGCCAACGGCATATTGCATGTCTGGCCGTTTGGAATCTCAATAAAGAAGGAATGTCTTCGTCCCAAAGCATCATTGCATAGAACCACCGACAATGTCCAGCAATTCTGTTGTGATTGCCTGCTGGCGTGTCTTGTTGTACGTCAGCTTCAATTCGCGCAGAAGTTCGTCGGCATTGTCCGTGGCCACCTGCATGGCAATGACTCTGGCCGCGTGTTCGCTTGCCAAACTGTCGAGCAAGGCGGTGTAGACACGGAGATTCAAAGTCTTTGGAATCAACGCAGCAACCACCTCTTCAACAGATGGTTCGATAATATAGTTAAGAGACGGGCCACCGCTTTTTTCAACTTTCCCCTCCTGCTGCAAACTGATTGGCAAGAAGGTCTCCTGCGTCAGCAGCTGCGTGGCAGAACTTTTGAAATGATGGTAGATCATCTTGACTTCATCGACTTCGCCTGAAGTGTAGAGCGCCATGAGTTCCTGCGCCACACCACGGGCTACATCGTAGGAAGGATGATCCAGCAGCGAGGCATAATCGTTTTCCACCTCGAAACCGAGCTTGCGCACGGCTTCGGCGCCCTTGCGTCCGATGGCATACACGCGCACGATGTCCGTGTTGCTTTTACGGTAGCTGTCAACCGTTTTCTGCACCATCTTGATGACGTTGCCGTTGAAGCCACCGCAAAGGCTGGAATTTGAAGTGAAAACGACCAAGGCAACACGCTTCACCTCCCTCTTGATGGCAAACGGAGAGGAAAGTTCGTCAGACATGTTTGAAACGAACGTAGACATCATTCTGTCTAACGCCGCTTCATACGGACGCATCCTTTCGATGTCCATCTGGGCACGATGAAGTTTCGACGAAGCCACCATTTTCATGGCACTCGTGATTTTACGGGTGCTATTGACGGTTGAAATTCTTGTTTTTACTTCTTTAAGTGAAGCCATGATGTCTCAATTTATTTGTATTGTCCTGCAACATCCCCAGCCACCTTTTCGATGGTTTTGCAAACTTCTTCGCTAAGGTTGCCACGCTTCAATTCAGCGAGCACTGTGTCTGCGTAATTAGAACGGATGATTTGCAAGAAACTATCTTGGAAGTCGCGCACCTTGTCAACGGGTACATCCTTAAGCAGTCCGCGCGTACCGCAATAAAGGATGGCCACCTGTTCTGCAACAGGCATAGGACTGTATTGGGCCTGGATGAGCAACTGGTTGTTCTTGCGTCCGCGGTCAATGGTCATAGCCGTCACGGGGTCCATATCAGACGAGAATTTGGAGAAGGCCTCCAACTCGCGGTATTGTGCCTGGTCGATTTTCAAAGTACCTGCCACCTTCTTCATGCTCTTGATCTGGGCAGCACCACCAACACGGCTCACAGAGATGCCGACGTCAATAGCTGGACGGAAACCTTGATTGAAGAGGTCGGTGACCAGATAAATCTGTCCGTCGGTAATGGAAATCACATTGGTCGGGATGTATGCAGAGACGTCGCCGGCTTGTGTTTCAATAATAGGCAATGCCGTCAGAGAACCGCCGCCTTTCACCTTTCCCTTCAAGCAGGCCGGCAGGTCGTTCATGTTCTCTGCCACCTCCGTTTGGTTATTGATCTTTGCTGCGCGTTCGAGCAAACGGGAATGAAGATAAAAGACATCGCCTGGATAGGCCTCGCGTCCTGAAGGACGACGAAGAATCAACGACACTTCACGATAGGCCACAGCCTGCTTGGAGAGGTCATCGTAAACGACAAGGGCATGCAAGCCACGGTCGCGGAAGAATTCTCCGATGGCCGCACCGGCAAATGGTGCGAAATACTGCAACGCAGCAGGTTCGGCGGCCGTTGCAGAGACAACAATGGTGTAAGGCATTGCCCCGTTTTCCTTCAGCGTGTTGACGATGTTGGCCACCGTTGAAGCTTTTTGGCCGATGGCCACGTAGATACAGTAAACGGGATCGCCGTTTTCGTAATTTTCTTTTTGGTTGATGATGGTGTCGATGGCAATGGCGGTTTTTCCCGTCTGGCGGTCGCCGATGATCAGCTCACGCTGTCCGCGACCGATAGGAATCATTGAATCGACAGCCTTCAATCCTGTTTGAAGTGCCTGGTTGACTGGCTGGCGATAAATAACACCAGGAGCCTTACGGTCGAGCGGCATGAGGAATTTCTCGCCGTCAATGTCACCTCCTCCGTCGAGCGGCTGTCCCAAAGGATTGATGACGCGGCCGAGCATGCTTTCGCTCACCTCGATTGAGGCAACGCGGCCCGTGCGCTTCACGCTCTGTCCTTCCTTGATGCCTTCTGACGATCCGAGGAGCACTGCGCCCACATTGTCTTCCTCCAAGTTCATGGCAACGGCCATCACGCCATTGTCAAACTCGATGAGTTCGTTTTCCGTAACACCGGTCAAACCGTAAATACGGGCCACACCGTCACCGATGGACAAGACAATGCCGACTTCTTCAAACTTGATATTTGTGTCGATGTTCTCAAGCTGACGCAAGAGCACATCCGACACTTCACTTGGTTTGATATTATTTGGCATGTGAATTATTTCTTGTTTTTGAGCGGTCGTCTGGGGAAGGAGATTGTGCGTACAACAGAGGCACCAGGCAGGCCTGCGACAGGTCTGCGCACAACTTTTCCTTACGTCCGCCCGTTTTTTATGTTTTCAATAGAAAATCAAGCATTCAACGCGCGATGCAGTTTTTCAATCTGGGTCTTCACGCTTGCGTCGAGCCGATAGGTGTCGTATTCAAGTATGAATCCGCCCCCTATGTTTTCATCTACAAGCACTTCAAAATCCACCTTGCTGTCTGTTCTGGCTTCAACGATGGCTTGCAAACGCTGGGCAACGTGTTCACTGACTGACTTGGCAACAACGAGGCGTCCTTTGACGAGATGCTTTTCCTTACGATAGAGTGTTACGTACGCATGCGCAATAAACATCATAAAATCTGCTCGCTTCTTGCTCACAACAAGTTTGATGAACTTTCGCGTTGATGCTGTCTGGCTGTCGCCAGAACCGCAAGCGCTGCCGAGAAGCGTTTCTGTCTGCTGCGATGTTAGAACTGGATTCTGCATCGCTTTCTGGAGCGCGGGCAATTTCATGAAAACGTCGGCCATTGCAGACATTTCACGATACACACCGTCTTCCTCATGATTTTCCATTGCAAATTGCAAAAGAGCTTTGGCATAGCGAATTGAAACGATACCTATATCCATAACTTGTTACGCTTTTATATATGCTTGTTTCAGACATTTGTGCCGATGGGAGCAACGGCAACGAGCAGACAACCCTGCTGCGTAATGCCATTGCATGCCCACAAACGCGCCGGAGGCTTGAGCAACCGGGCGTTTGTGTCACACGGCATCATTTTTCTGACACACAACTTCAAAAGGAAGCCTCTTGCAAAGGAGGAAGCGCGGAGCTTACGTGCCACGCCTCTTTACCTTTAAAAGACTACCGATTTGAGTCTGTGCGTGTTATTTCTGTCTGGTTACTTCATTGAGCAAACGTTCGATGTATTGCTCATCTTCGGTATCTTTGTCCAACTGGCGACGCACAACCTTTTCTGCAATCTGTACCGATACATCGGCAACCGTGTTGCGGATATCCCGCAAAGCATTTTCCTTTTCAACGGCAATCTGCGCCTTGGCCTCTTCGAGGAGTTTCTGACCCTCCTCGCGGGCCTTGTCGCGGGCCTCTTTGACTATGCTATCACGCGTTGCCATCGCCTCCTTCAGAACCTGGGCCTGACGCTCACTGGCCTGACGGAGTATTTCTTCACTCTCGGCTTTGATGTTTGCCAACTTTTCGTTTGCCTCGCGGGCTTTCTTCAACGATTCGTCGATGTAGTTCTTGCGGTCTTCAACCATCTTGATGATGACGGGAAAACCATATTTCGCTACAAGGGCGAAGACGATGAGGAAAGCGAGGAACATCCAAAAAAGTAGGCCCAAATCCGGACTTAATATGGATGGCATAAAATTGCTTCGTTTTGGTGGTGGATTAGATGAACAAGCAAAGCAGACATACGATTACTGCGAAGAGAGCTACACCTTCTACAAGGGCGGCAACAATAATCATATTCGTACGGATGTCGCTCGTTGATTCTGGCTGGCGTGCAATGGCCTCCATAGCAGAACTACCAATGCGACCGATACCGAGACCAGCGCCAATTGCGGCGATACCTGCGCCGAGACCAGCGCCCAATTTTGCAACTCCTGCAGCTTCTAATAATGCAAGTAATAACATAGTAATGAGTTTTTTAAAAGTGTTGTTTTAATATTTTCAGTTTGATTGTTTCCTATAGGATAGGTGTTTGGAGAGTGTTTGGGCATCTCAGTTTTGAAAATGCCTGAAAAGCATGCCCCTCTCTCTCTCCGTTTTCCTGCGTCATTCCGCATGGTGCTCCTGATGGGCCAGCCCGATAAAGACGGCACTCAACATGGTGAACACGTAGGCCTGGATGAACGCAACAAGAAGTTCCAGACAGTTCATGAAAATCATCAGCAAGAAACTGACGAATGACAAGGAACTGCCGATGGCCACGCCCAACTGGCAAGTGATGAAAATCACGCAGGTGAGCGAAAGGATGATGGCATGGCCGCCCATTATGTTCGCAAACAAACGTACCATCAAGGCAAACGGCTTGGTGAAGATGCCAAAAAGCTCTATCACGGGCATCAACGGCACGGGGACTTTCAGCCAAGTGGGGACCTCAGGCCAGAAGATGTCTTTCCAATAGGCCTTGTTTCCGAAGATGTTGACGATGAGCAACACACAGAAGGCGAGGAAAAACGTGATCGTGATATTGCCCGTTACGTTGGCTCCGCCTGGGAAAACCGGAATCAACCCCATCAGGTTGGTGATGAAAATGAAGAAGAAAGCCGTCAGTAAAAAAGGCGCATAGGGTTTGCAATGCTTTTCGCCGATGCTGGGCTTGATGAGGTCGTCATAGACCATCATGACAAACATCTCCACCAATCCAACAAATCCCTTTGGGGCATTGTCGCTGCAATCGCGGCCGCGATACCAGCGGGCTGCACCAAGGAAGATGACGAGCATCAGGAGGGCGACAATCCAAATCTGCAACACGTCTTTCGTGATGGACAAATCAAGCGGACGCACTTCCTGACCGTTGTCGAGCTTTTCATATATTTTCCCGTTTTCGGCCTCGTTGATGTAGAAACCTTCGTAGGACTCTCCTTCTGCCAAACGGGCAGAACTGAAGCAATGCCATCCGGATTTTTCTCCCTTCACGATAACGGGCAGAGGAATCGCAACTTCATGGCCGTTCCATGTCAAGATGTGCCATTCGTAGGCATCGCCCATGTGTCCGAGCACGATTTCCTTGACATCGACCGTGGATTTCTCCCCAGCCTCAGCCCCAGAAGCCGCAGCGGGCATCACAGAGAGCAGAGCCACCAAAAGCAAACAACCTATATGTTTGAGGTGTTTCATTGTTACTTTTTCTTGAGCAGGCGTCAAATAAATGTCTGATTTTCTGAACGCCTATTGTTATGAATTAAGAATTGCCTGTTTTCCTGCTCCTGGCCGAAACGTTTCCACGGCTCATGCGGACCGTGAAACACGTGACAACCACCAATGTTACCAAATAATAGGCCAGGAGGTTGATTCCGAAAAGCACAAGTCCGGAGCGATTGATGAAAGCGTAGACCACCAAGATGATACACGTCATGAAAAACCGCACCACATTGTCGAGGAGAAACATGCCGAGAGGCGTTTGGCCTGAGCGGGCGGACTTCCCGACCAACGACATGGCGGCCAGCGTATATGCAAAATACGCCACAGCAACCACCGTGATGGGAAATGCCTGAAGCAGAGCCTCGCTTCCGAACACTTTGTTTTCCACGTACAACAGCAGAGGACCGAGCAAAAGGTACACAACGGTCAGTATGGAAACATATTTCACAGTTAAATGTTTCATGCCGCTTACTATGCCTTTGGGGAAGTTTCAACGCACACAGACACTTCATTGCGGGCCACTTCCACGAAGCCGCCCAAAATGTCAAGTTCCAAGGTTTCCTTTCCGCTGCACACCACCTTGCCAGCCGTCAGAGCAGAGACGATCGGCGCGTGGTTGTTCAGGATTTCGAAACGCCCCTTGGCGCCTGGCACGGCAACGCTGTCAACCTCGCCAGAAAACACAATTCTTTCCGGAGAAACTACCGTTACTTTCATAAGTATCTTTTTCTTTTATACAGATGTAGGGATAAGCGTTTTCTGTCTTTCAGAACGCACATTTTTTAAGCACACGCTTATGCCTTGGCAGCCTCCAGCATCTTCTTGCCCTTGGCAATGGCCTCGTCAATGGTGCCCACGTTCAAGAATGCCTGTTCAGGAAGGTAATCCACCTCGCCATCGAGAATCATGTTGAAACCTCTGATACATTCTTCGATTGGCACCATCACGCCCGGAACACCAGTGAATTTTTCGGCAACAGTGAACGGCTGGCTCAAGAAACGCTGCACGCGGCGTGCGCGATTGACGGTTTCGCGGTCTTCGTCTGAAAGTTCGTCCATACCAAGAATCGCAATGATGTCCTGCAACTCTTTGTATTTCTGAAGAATCTGCTTAACGCGCTGAGCACAATTATAATGGTCCTTGCCAATGACGTTCGGGTCCAAAATGCGCGACGTTGAATCCAGGGGATCCACTGCAGGATAAATACCAAGCTCCGTTATCTTACGGCTCAACACGGTCGTGGCATCCAAGTGGGTAAACGTGGTGGCAGGCGCTGGGTCTGTCAAGTCGTCGGCTGGCACATAGACGGCCTGGATGGAGGTGATAGAACCATTTTTGGTTGACGTGATTCGCTCTTGCATGGCACCCATCTCACTGGCCAACGTTGGCTGATAGCCCACAGCCGATGGCATACGGCCTAACAAGGCTGAAACCTCGGAACCGGCCTGCGTGAAACGGAAAATATTGTCGATGAAGAACAAAATGTCACTTTGCTTGCCTTCCTTGGCTCCGGCATCGCGGAAGGATTCGGCAACAGAGAGGCCGGACAATGCCACAGAAGCACGTGCTCCAGGCGGTTCGTTCATCTGTCCGTAAACGAGCGTTGCTTGACTTTTGGCCATTTCCTCGTAGTCGACCTTCGACAAATCCCATTCACCACGCTCCATAGCTTCGGTGAACTCCTTGCCGTATTTCACAACACCCGATTCAATCATCTCACGCAAGAGGTCGTTACCCTCGCGCGTACGTTCACCGACACCGGCAAACACGGAGAATCCGTCGTGGCCTTTGGCAATATTGTTGATCAATTCCATAATCAACACGGTCTTGCCCACACCGGCACCACCAAACAAACCAATCTTACCGCCCTTGGCATAAGGTTCCAAAAGGTCGATGACCTTGATACCCGTGTAAAGCACTTCGCTACTCGTCTTGAGGTCTTCAAATTTAGGAGCGTCGCGGTGGATTGGATAAGCGTCAACCGACTTGTCGAGCGGCTTAAGGCCGTCGATGCTGTCGCCCGTCACGTTCATCATGCGTCCCTTGATCTGCTGACCAGTGGGCATAGAAATAGGCGCACCGAGGCGTGCCACTTCAAGGCCACGCTTCAGTCCGTCGGTATTATCCATGGCTACACAGCGAACTGTGTCTTCGCCAATGTGCTGCTGCACTTCTATAATAATGGTGCGTCCATCTGGATGCTCCACAGAGAGTGCCTCATGAATTCTCGGAAGCACTTCCTCAAGGGGCTTTCCGTTGGCTTCAAACGCCACATCGACCACAGGACCGATAATTTGGGAAATGCGCCCCCATTGTTGTTCTTTATTATCACTCATTGCAAAACGCGTTGTATTTTAAAATCACTCGCAAAGGTACATTTTTACTTTGTTTCAAAGCCATTTTTACGTTAAAATATCGTTAGTTTTTGTTAGCCGAGTGCAAAAACTAAACATTCGTAACACGTCTTTTCCCCGTGGAGCACCATCTCTGTGGCCTAAAAGACGCTGCCTACAGACCTCATTTCCAGAATACACCTCAAGCTTATGCGTATTAACTCAACGACGGAGAAGGGGCGCACATCATTAATAGGTGGCTCGAATTATTTTTGCATTTGAGAGGCGAAGGCGGCGCAACGGCATCAGAAAAGGCGGCGCGAACCATCACGATGATTCACGCCGCCTTATATTGTCATGCTTTCAGTTGGCCGACTTTTCTCCGAGTCTTTTGAGCGCAAGGTGGTGCCGCGCATCGGCAGCCTTACGATAAAATACCATTGCCTTTTCCATGTCTTTTTCGCCATTCCATCCCTCCTCGTAGCTCTGACCAATGCGATACCACGCATAAGGGTCTTCCGAGCGGCTGTAGGCCTCGACGGCGAGACGCAAATTCTGTCCAACTGTCCCCCTCCCCTTTCGGTAGATGTCACCGAGATTGGTGGGGGCATACAGCAGGTCGCCGTTGCAACAGGCCGCCTCAAACCAATAGATGGCCATTTCCACATTTTGCTCCACACCGATGCCGTATTCAAAAATTGTTCCGATATCGTTCAACACAACGCCTTCAACCGGCTCCCCTGCTTTATATTTCCGTGAGAGTTGCAACAGAAGTTCAACATCCTCCTTGCAATAGCTCTCTGTTGTCTCTGCACCATCGGTCTGCCATGAGCGCACTGTCGCCAAAGAATGGTGCTGCGGAACGTCAACCTGAACTTCTTCGTCCATCATTGCAGGACTGACCACGGCGTCGGCGGGTAATAGGTGGTGGCGCAACAGATAGGAGACATAGCCAAAAATGCGCGGTGTCGAGGAATACATGCTGACACCGACCGCGTTTAACGCTTCGTTACACACGTAGACGTTTGCCTCGGAAATGGGCAATGCTACATAATATTTCATTCCCAAACTCAGGAAGCACTTTAGAAATGCCACTTCCTCTCCCATAGCCTCAGCGGCCCATTCTTCGTTGAACACGCTGAATGCATCTTCTCCATTGTCACTCCTATAAGGATTGTCTGTCAGAAGGAAAGTCAGGGTGTCAACGAGATATGGCAGAAAGCGATAGTCGTCATACGAGGCGAGCCTGTCCATCGACAACACGTAAGCATCTTCTGTTTTTTCTATCATGAACATCGTGACAGCGTGTTTCCTGCGATAGAAGAACCAGGCATCGGGCGTCTCGTTGGGAGAGGAGACGAGAACGAGATCGTCAACGCCGAGAAGGGCTGACAGGCGCTGGAAGGAGAAAGGACGGGAAGAATAAACGGGAACCTGTATGAGCATATACTATCTATATGAATTAATTGTTTTCACCTACAAATATAGCAAAGAAAAAACTATGCAGCGGCATAGGGCATATAAAATCTGAGTACCTACTTACCTCTACACTTTTTTGACAAAGGGTTGGCATTTCACATACATAATATAAGGAGCGGTCTGAATTTCTGTTTTAGCATTTCAAATAATTCCAATGGGAGCGAAATGAAAAAGGGGAACGCAGCCTTTCTTTTTCCACAACATTTTGTACCTTTGCAATGATTAACTCATGTGCCTCGAAGACACAATTCACTATTCAAACACCATCTGATGAAAAAGAATCTGCGAACCGCCTCCATCTGCGTGCAGGGAGGCTACGAACCCAAAAACGGTGAGCCTATTGAGCTACCTATCATTCAAAGCACCACATTCAAATATGACAACTCTGAGGAGATGGCCATGCTCTTCGACCTGAAGAAGGAGGGCTATTTCTATACGCGCCTGCAAAACCCCACCAACGACGCTGTGGCGAAAAAAATCGCGCAACTGGAAGGCGGCGTGGGGGCCGTTCTCACGAGCAGCGGTCAAGCGGCCAATTTCTATGCCGTGTTTAACATCTGCGAGGCTGGCGACCACATCATCGCCTGCAACGAAATCTATGGTGGCACTTACAACCTCTTTGGCGTGACGCTCAAGAAATTGGGCATCGACTGCACGTTCGTCAACCAGAATGAATGTGAAGAGGAATTGCAGAAGGCCTTCAAGCCGAACACGAAGGCAGTGTTTGGCGAAACGGTGAGCAACCCCGGATGTGCCGTTCTCGACATTGAGAAGCTCGCACGTTTGGCACACCGCAACGGAGTGCCATTGATTGTTGACAACACGTTTGCCACTCCCGTAAACTGCCGCCCGTTTGAATGGGGAGCTGACATCGTGACGCACAGCACCACCAAATACATGGACGGAACTGCGAGCCAGGTGGGCGGCGTGGTGGTCGACAGCGGCAATTTCGACTGGATGGCACAGGCAGAGAAATTCCCCGGACTTTGCACGCCCGACGAGAGCTATCACGGACTGACCTATGTGAAGGCGTTCGGGAAAATGGGCTACACCACAAAACTCGTGGCCCAACTGATGCGTGACTTGGGCTCTATTCCGGCACCGATGAACTCGTTTATCCTCAACCTCGGGTTGCAGACTCTCCATCTGCGCATGCCGCAGCATTGCAAGAACGCACAGCGTGTGGCAGAATTTCTGCAAAACGACCCGCGTGTTGCCTGGGTGCGCTATAGCGGTTTGGAGGGCGACGCCTACCACGAACTGGCAAAGAAGTATCTCCCCAACGGCTCTTGCGGCGTGATGGCCTTCGGCTTGAAAGGCGACCGCGAAACGGCCATCCGTTTCATGGATTCGCTTGACATGATCAACATCGTCACCCATGTGGCCGACGCCCGCACTTGCATCCTCCACCCTGCCAGCCACACACATCGCCAGCTTTCAGAAGAGCAACTCCGCGAGGCCGGAATCGCACCCGACCTGATGCGCCTCTCCGTTGGCATTGAAGACATCGAGGACATCCTCGACGACATCAAGCAGGCCTTGGACAAAATCTGACGCCCCGATTCTAACATACAACGAAAAGCCAGGGAAACGAAGAAGAAATTCTTGTTTCCCTGGCTTTTCGTTTGGGGGTATTTGTTTGGCCTGATAGGTAGGTATTCAATATAAACTAATTTGGAATGCCTACTTAACCAGCCTGATATTTTACAATTCTCTATCTTACGACGTCGACTATATCGACAATTCGTCAAGCACCTTGATGAGCTGTCGGTCCATTTGCTTTTGCTTGCCAACGGCCTCAATAAACGGCACGTAGACAACTTCATTGTTGCGAACGCCGACCATCACGTTGCGCTGTCCCTTTACAAGAGCTTCGATGGCTCCAACACCGACGCGGCTGGCCAGAATACGATCGCGTGCAGAGGGACTTCCGCCGCGCTGAAGGTGACCGAGGATTGACACACGCACATCAAATTCGGGATATTCTTTGTTTACACGGTCGGCATAATAGATGGCACCACATTTAGGGCTTTCGCTCACAATGACGATGCAACTCTTTTTACTCTTACGGATGCCACGCTCCATAAAGGTTATCAGCTGGTCGCTACCTAACGAGTCTTCAGGAATGATGGCCGCTTCGGCGCCGGCTGCAATGGCACTATTTTGCGCCAAAAATCCTGCGTCACGTCCCATCACTTCGACAAAGAAAATGCGCTCGTGCGAGGTGGCGGTGTCGCGGATTTTGTCTACACATTGGGTGATGGTATTCAACGTAGTATCATATCCGATGGTACTGTCGGTGCCATAAAGGTCGTTGTCAATGGTGCCAGGCAGACCGATGCAGGGGAAATCGTATTCCTCTGCAAACGTCATGGCACCAGAAAGCGAACCGTTTCCGCCAATGACAATGAGGGCATCGATGCCTTCTTTCTTCAGTGTTTCATAGGCTTTTTGACGACCTTCAACGGTGACAAATTCCTTGCTGCGAGCTGTTCGCAGAATGGTTCCACCAGTCTGTATGATATTGCTGACATCTTCTGTGGTAAATGTCTTGACTTCATCATGAATCAAGCCCTCATAACCACGATAGATTCCTTTAATCTTAAATCCGTTGCAGATTCCGCTTCGGGTGACCGATCGGATGGCTGCATTCATTCCTGGGGCATCGCCTCCAGAGGTCAGAACACCAATGCATCTTATTTTGCTCATTGCATTTTCCTCCTTAATATTTTTGATGGAAGTATAAGAGACGTTCAACATCGCCTCTTAGTGTGTATATAATATATGTGTCAATCTATGTCGTTGCACTATATTTCAAAATACTTCTGTTGCCAAATAGAACACCAACAGACCGACTAGCCACCCGGCCAATACCTTGCCGGAAATATGGCGCACATACCAGCGCAGTGTGACGCCTTCCATGCGCATCAAAGCGAAACCCGCCATGGTGCCAATTGAGAGCAACGAACTGCCAACTGCCGTTGTGTAGCTGAGGATTGGCCAATAAAGCCCGTCTTGCGCGAAATTGGCATAAAGTTCCGTATTGGTCTTGATGACATCGGGCGAGAAGACTGAGATGTTTGCAACCACCGCCGTTACGTTATTGAAAACGGCTGAGAGAGCGCCCATAACGCCGCCGATGACATATACGTTTTGAAGTTTGGTGGTGTTCCACTCAAAGAAGCGGTCAAGAATACCCGTTTCTTTGATAGCACCGAATGCCAACGTGAGGCCAATGAAGAAAAGTATGTGCTGGATGTTGGCATACTGCAACGCCATTGGCTGGCGTTTGCGCACCATCTGGTCGCTGCCAAGCAGAGAGCTGTTGCAAAGTTCGTTGACAATCCAAAGCAGAGAAAGCACGCACAAGGCCCCCACAAACGGCGGCATAAGCGTGATGCGATGGAACGTCGGAATAAACCAAAGGCCACCAATGCCAACAAAGAGCATAAGCAGTCTTTGCCAACGCGTGAGAATGGTGTCATCGCCGCGATAAGGGGCTACGTTCTGCACAAGACTCAGACGATGTGGCAAGGTCCTCATCACCAGCAAGGTAATGGTGACCAATGCTGTCAGACACGGGAGAAAAACGGCCGAAGCGTAATTGGTTGGACTGATGAGCCCGTTAGACCAGAAAGCCAAACTTGTCACGTCTCCAATAACGGTGAACGCTCCGCCGCAGTTGGCGGCGATGATGATGACCGAACCGTAAATCATTCGCTGCTTGTCGTCTGCAATCATTGCATGCATAATGCCAAGCATGAGGCAGACCGTCGTCAAGTTGTCAAGATTTGCGGAAAGCACGAACGTGAGCGCCGTTAGCACACAAAGAAAACGCCGGGGATTGCGTGTTCGCAGCCATTCGCGGATAAAGTCAAAACATCCGTTGTTGTTGAGCACCTCTACAATGGTCATTGTGCCGAGCAGGAACAAGACAACCTGAGCCACATTACCGATGTACTTGAAGAAAATGGAACCGGCAATAAACTCTTTCACCGATGAGTTGCTCACGGTGTGATTCGAAAGATAAGACAGAAAGTCAATCTGGTGTTCTGCTATGACAAAATGCGTGCCATAGCCGATGTAGAGAAGCCAGCAAATAACGCCCACGAACATGGCAACAGCAGCCTTGTTCATCTTGTTGATGTTCTCGGTTGCTATTAGCAATAAGCCGACTAACAATATTGAAATTATGACCAAGACTACCATAATTTTTTATTTGCTGTAAAGTAAAAAGGAATTATTGAGCGGCAAACGGGGCTCGAACCCGCGACCCTTAGCTTGGGAAGCTAATGCTCTACCAACTGAGCTACTGCCGCAAAACAGGTTTTGCTCCTGCAAAATTAGACATTTTTATTTATATGCCAAGCCATCAACCTTATTATTTTGCCTCCGGCTCAGAGCTTTTGCTGTTTTTCGCCGCGTTACCGCAATTGGACGCAACCTTAAAGGCCAACGTCCATGTATGGAGGGAGGTCAGCAGAAAGCACAGGGAAACTCCAATAACGACAACGGCACCAGTGGCATAGGTGGCGTAATCGGGCATACCAGAAGGATCGCCAAGCAGCATGCCTTGCATATTGAACACGCCGCCGAGGGCATAGGGCAGAAAAGCCGTTAGAATGCCTGCCGAAACCGACAAGATGGGAATGGCCGTCAGAAGGGCGAGAACGAAATAGCCGCCCCATCGACGCGTGCCATGACGCAAGGAGAACAACAGGCTTTCTTTATAGGAGGCATCTTCAACGAGATATTTATAGCAACCTGGGAATAGCATCACATCAACAAAAGCCATCGCGGTCAAGACAAGGAAAAACAGGACTACAAAAGGCAGAACGGCCAAGGGCTGAACAGTCAAGGACAAAACCGTCAATGACGCCCACGTCCATTTCGTCCACAACAGGATAGCGACAGCAGCGAGCGCAGCCAACACAATGACGCGTATGACATCATAAGCCAAATAACGGACAATCTGGCGCATCACGCTTTTCCCTGGCAAAAGAAATCGCTGACTGGGTAAAGCTGCGTGCTGATAGAAATGCCGAATTTGATGCCACACGAAACCGCGGCCCACCATTATCGCCAACAGAAGGACTATGCCCGACACCACAATCTGCATTTTCATGCCTGAGGATAGACGGAAGGCATTCTCAAGCATATCGGCATTTTCCGCCCCTTGCGACAGGGTGTAGACCGGCACGATACATTTCAACACGGCATGGTAGCAGCTCGCAAAAAAAACGAGCGCGGCAATGCCCACCAGCAACGATACTGGAAGAAGCTGGAGAGAAAATTTACGCGCCTGGAGGGCGAAGATGCGCCAACCGTCGCGCAGACACCCTTTCATTCCGCGATGCGACTGCATGGGAGCGATGACATCGCAGTCTTTCCCTGTGCCTTGGGGTTCATTTATACTATTAGGAACTTGTTTCATATCTTAAGCACTATACATATTATTACACGTTGAATTGCCCCCTCCACAAGTCTTTTTCGCTTGCGGCAGGAGAAAAATCGGCGTGACAGGAATTTTCAGCACATCCCTTATTTTATTTTGATTGCCTGCAAAGGTACACAAAAATTTACTATCTTTGTGGCATGACAGATAACTTAACTATAAGATGGGGCTTCATTGGCTGCGGTGAAGTCACAGAAAAGAAAAGCGGTCCTGCCTTTTCGGCAGTAGATGGTTCCAAAGTAGTTGCGGTGATGAGCCGCAACAAGGAGAAGGCGCGTTCTTATGCCATACGCCACGGCATCCCCAAATGGTATGACGATGCCCAACGCTTGGTGGACGACCCCAACGTCAACGCCGTTTACATCGCAACGCCTCCTTCAACACACGCCACCTACGCCATCATGGCCATGAAGAGTGGCAAAGCGGTGTATATTGAAAAGCCGATGGCTTCAAACTATGAAGACTGCGGACGCATTAACCGCATTGCAGAAAAAACAAACGTGCCCTGCTTCGTGGCCTACTACCGACGCTACCTGCCGTATTTTCTCAAGGTAAAGGAAATCATCAAGAGCGGAAGAATCGGCAACCCCATCAACATCCAAATACGCTTTGCCGTTCCTCCGCGCGACTTAGACTACAACCGCGACAATCTTCCTTGGCGTGTTCAGCCTGACATTGCTGGCGGCGGATATTTCTATGATTTGGCGCCTCACCAGATAGACCTCCTGCAAGAGATGTTCGGTCCAATCATTGAAGCCGAGGGCTACACCGCCAACCGCGGCGGACTATACAAGACGGAAGACACGGTGAGCGCCTGTTTCCGCTTCACCGATGGCACACCGGGCTCGGGGTCATGGTGTTTCGTGGCACACGAAAGTGCGAAAGAAGACCGCATCGAGATTATCGGCGACGCAGGACAGGTCAGTTTTTCGGTGTTCACCTATGCCCCCATCGTGCTTTACACAGCACAGGGCCGTGAGGAATTTGCCATTGAAAATCCCGCCTGCGTACAGTTACCGCTCATCAAGCTCGTGGTTGAACATTTGCAAAACAAGGCCATCTGCACGTGCGACTGCATCAGCGCCACTTCCGTAAATTGGGTGGTCGACAAAATTCTTGGCAAACTCTAAGTAATGCATTACTAAACAGGGGCTGATTCAAACAAAAGGGCACATCATCATGCCTGACACACCACAGTTACAAGCACCCTGCACTACACCAGCACTAAACACAGCTCCGACTTCCCCAACCCTTCATCGCAAATGCACGCTCTTTCGTCCCGTTGTTTCAACCGGTTGATATTCTCCTTTTGCCTCTTAGCCGCAGCCCCTTCAGGCGTTGCGGCCTTTGGACGTTGTGGCAACGCGAATGACTTGAGCGCAACAAACCATACATTCTTGCAGACCGAAACTGACGATTCCGACACGCTCACCACCGCCAAGACCATCCCCAATGACTCCCTGCCCACAGATAAAGGAGAGAGAAAACGCCTGAAGGCGAAAATCAAGAAGACAGGGTCTTGGATTAAGCGCTTCGTCAGAGGGTTTGACGATTATGACACCGAATATATCGCCCCAAACTATTACAACTACACTGCGATGCTCCAAAACACCAACTTTTACCAGTTTTACCGGTTTAAGGGAACGGATGCCGATGGAAATTCGCAGTCGCTGCAGGCCGCCCCACAACCGGGCTTCAAAGTGGGGCCTTACTTCGGATGGCGCTGGATTTTTCTGGGATACACCTTCGACATCGGCCACCCTCAGTCGGCCACAAAATCAACGGAGTTCAACCTAAGCCTCTACAGCAGCATGCTGGGGTGTGACTTGGTGTACATCCGCAACACTGGCGATTTCACGCTCCAAAAAACCTCTGGCTTTTCTGACGAAATCGCCCACAGCGTACGCCGAAAGAAATTCTCCGGGCTTGACACCTACACCTTCTCGTTGGGGGCCTACTACGTGTTCAACCACCGCCATTTCTCTTATCCCGCAGCATTCTCGCAAAGCACGGTGCAAAGAAAGAGCTGCGGTTCGTGGCTACTTGGTTTTAACTATTCCCACCAAAGCGTCGACTTCGACCACACCCGTCTTCCAGCCCCATTGGTGACGCCCGATGAGGAAACAGGGGAAATTCCTCTCATCGATGAACTGAAGATTGCGAAGACCGACTATCGCAACTGCAGCATCAATGGTGGTTACGCCTACAACTGGGTGTTCGCAAAAAACTGGCTCTTTGCCGTTTCGCTGACACCCTCGCTCGGCCTTAAGTGGTCGAAGGGGGAACGGGTCAGAAGTGAAGACATCTGGGAGAACAACATAAAGAACTTCAAACTTGATTTCATCTCACGTGTGGGCTTGGTGTGGAACAACAGCCACTACTTCGCAGGCGCCTCTGTCATCACGCATGCCTACGACTACACCAAAAACAAATATTCTCTGAGCAACTATATCAACTACGTCAACATCTATGCCGGATTCATGTTCAACAAAAAGCGGCACTACCGCAACCAGCCGTCCCGCAAATGACGCGTCCCCAACGCTACCAACACCAGAAGCGCCCGTGGAGCACCATCCTCTGAGACCTTTTCTGCCCGAAGAGGCCAAAGTGCTTATGCTCGGAAGTTTTCCCCCGCCGCAAAAGCGGTGGTCCATCGATTTTTTCTATCCCAACCTCCAAAACGACATGTGGCGCATCTTCGGCCTCTTGTTTTACAACGACAAGAACGCCTTTGTCGATGTCCCCAACAAGCGCTTTAAGAAGCAGGCGCTCGTGGACTTCCTCACGAAGAAAGGCATCGCCATCTACGACACGGCCTGCGCCGTAAGACGGTTGCAAGGAAATGCTTCCGACAAATTCCTCGAAATTGTCGCCCCAACAGACATCTCTGAACTGCTGAGCCACATTCCTCAATGCAAAGCCATCGTGACCACAGGACAGAAGGCGACCGACACGCTCTGCCAACTGTTTTCAACCACCGCCCCCTCCATCGGCAGCGGCTGCCCCGTCTGCCTCAACGGAAGAAATCTAACATTCTTCCGCATGCCGAGTTCCAGCCGTGCCTATCCATTGAGTTTGGAACGTAAGGCTGCCTTCTACAAAGGCATGCTTGAAACCGTAGGCATACTGAATGGTTAGTAATGGAGAATGAATAAGTTGATAAATTTTGACAGGGCATAAGAAATAACTCCTTACTCCTCAAAATTGCTCAAGGTTTTTTTCACCATTACTTAATTCCCAAACGCCCCCCTCCCATGAAAAAGCAAGAACGCTATAACGCCATTCTCTCTTATTTCCAAGAGAACATGAGCGCCACAGAAACCGAACTGGATTTTTCTTCAGCCTACGAGTTGCTCGTTGCTGTCATTCTTTCCGCCCAGTGTACAGACAAGCGCATCAACCAAGTGACGCCGCGCCTCTTTCGAGATTTTCCAACGCCAGAAGCTCTGGCGGCCACCACGCCAGAGGTGGTGTACGACTACATACGCTCTGTGAGTTATCCCAACAACAAAGCCAAACACCTGGTGGGGATGGCGCAAATGCTGATGAAGAAATTCAACGGAGAAGTACCTTCCAACTTGGAAGAACTGACACAGCTGCCTGGCGTTGGGCGCAAAACGGCCAATGTCATACAGGCGGTCATCTTCAAAAAAGCGGCACTCGCTGTTGACACACACGTTTTCCGCGTCAGCCACCGCCTCGGTCTGGTACCGAAACGCTGCACAACGCCATACAGCGTGGAAATGGAACTGAAAAAACACATTCCTGAGAACCTGGTAGCCGCCTCACACTATTGGTTGCTACTCCACGGCCGCTATACCTGCACCAGCAGAAATCCCCATTGCGACAAATGCGCACTGGCTTACCTGTGCAAGAGCGAAGACAAAAGAGAGGCACTTTGAATTGTTTCAAAACATCCCCTCTAACCACAACGAGCTGTCATAAAACGACCTACCTCTTTCTTGACAGGTTTCAAGAAAGAGGTAGGTCGGACTAAGAACTGCCTACTAAACAGATATAAGTAGGTGTTCAAAATTAGTTTATACGTAACCATCCGAAATATGCCGACTTGTTAATTGCAAAAAAACTCGCAAGTGTTTACTCGCGAGTTTTTTTGTAATAATAAGGAAGTAGCTTTCTAATTTCTTCTTGGCTTGAATCGTCATGCAAATTGTCAAGCACAAAGTTCAACCATTTCAAGGGATTTATGCCAACAAGGTCGCAACTCTCGATAAGGGAATAGAAAATGGCATTGTCAGAGGCTCCCACGTCACTTTTGCTGAACAAATAGTTCTTTCGTCCCATAACAGAGGGACGTTGTCCGCGTTCCACCATGTTGTTGTCTATCTTATAACGGCCATCAAGTGTGTATCTTCGCAGACGAGGCCATAATTTGTAGGCATAGTCTATCGCTTTTCCCATACTGTCGGATGGGGTGCATTGGCTGCTCACACTCTCCATCCACACTTCCATTGCATCCATAATGGGGATAGCCTTGGCCTTTCGCTCCGCTGCGATCTCCTCACATGTCGCATTGCGCGAACGAAGATTTTCCTCAAGCGTATAAAGTAGCGCTATCCACTTTACGGCTTGCGCTGACAATAGGGGATGACTTTTCTGTGCGTCGGTAAACTTCCGGCGCACATGAGCCATGCAACTTAGCAATGTTATGTTCTCCTGCTCCTCGAAATAGTCATAAACCCCATATCCGTCTGTCTGTATCGCGCCATGGAAGCTCGACAACTCTGCCCGCGGAACGTGTCCTCCACGCGAACCGTACAGATAAAGGAAGTAGAGCCCGTGGCTGTCCGGGCGGCTGTCGTTGAATTGCCATGCATACCCATGCCTGCATTTGCCCTTTTGGTCGGCTACGCGCCAGGGCACCTCGTCTATTTGCAGATAATCGCTTGTGGAGAGGACGTCCTTGCGATGCGCCTCATAAAGAGGGGACAGTTTCCCCGCCACGGCATGCACCCAATCGTTTATGGTTGACACGGGCAACTTCAATCCCGAGTCGGCATATTGCTTCGCCTGGCGGTATTCTGGCAGATGATAGCGGTATTTGTCTATTATGATGTGGGAGAGCATGTCTGCTGCCACATGGTTGCCACCTATCACAGGACAAGAGGGACGTGACTGGAAAAACTTTGGACGAAGGGCGTTCTTCTCGCTTTTTAAGCGAAGGATGGGACGCTCTATCACTTCCACCCAAACCCTGGCCGCCTCGTGGTGCAAGACACGCGTGACATCCTTGCCAATGACGTCACATTGCGAAGCGTCCACGTCATCAGGCATGATGACAGTGGTGCGCTCCTCCAATCCGTGATAATGGTATTTGCCGGGACGCTTAGGCGACTTCTTCGCTTTTGCCTGACGTTCCTGCGCCTCCTTTTCAATCTCCTTCTTGGCTTGTTCTATCTCAGATGCCTTTTTGTCAAGAGCCTCCTTAAACAAGTCGTCAAACAAGCTCGGCTGGTCTTCGGGAACTTTAGAAAGAAGTTTGTCCGATTTAGCACCGTAGAGTAGACGCTCCAAGTATGCCACACGCTCTTTCAAGCGTATAACTTCCTGCTTTAACTCATCATATGTCGGTGCTGTTTCCATGACAGCTAAGTTACTAAAAATCATCGAGACAACCAAGTTCTCGACTGACTTTTTCGTTTGTTTTCAGACTCTGTCTCGTCTGTTTCGTAGCGGCGTCTTCTCGCTACTCTTGGAGAGATGCCCTCAATCAGCAGCACGAGATCATCCCATCGGATGCTGCGAAAACCAAACGTTTCCCTAAGAAAAATTCTTGGATGGAAACGACCTTGTTCCAAACGTTTGTAATACATGACATACCCACCACGCTCCCAATGCAGAATTTTCATAACATTACGTGTTTTGCCGACAAAGATGAAAACATCACCACTAGTCGGATTCAAACCGGCACTGCGAACCTTGCCGCACATGCCGTTGACACCTATTCTCATGTCACTGGGGTGTTGAGACATCATTATTCGATTGCTCTCATTTAAATTGAACATTGCTTTTTGGATGCAAAGTTCGACAACTTAAACGGAAGGCACAAGTCGGCATATTTCGGATGGTTACGTTTATACTATCCATGTAGGGATAAGCCAGTTTAATATTGCCTTGCCGCATTCTTTTGCCCCTACAACTGTCTTTCATCAGTCACGTAGCCCGCTACGCTCCTTCTTCAAGACAGCTGTAGGAACAAAATAATACGACAATTCAATATAAACTAATTCTGAACACCTACTTAACAACCGCCAAACCGAAAACAATAGATTTTTTCAATCCGCGCGGATTTAATCCGCATACGGAAACGCCTCAAGAGATATTAGAGAAGTCTTTCCTATCTGCCGTCAAGAGGCGTAGATGCCGCCAAATCAGCTGATTCTGGGAAAGATTCTCATAAGGATCCCCCTCTATCACATTTGCAGCAGCCTCACGGCAAACTGCCATCAATTCGGAATCTCTGACAAGATCTGCCACCTTCAGTTCAAAGGGCAAACCGCTCTGCTCCGTGCCTTGCAAATCGCCAGGCCCGCGAAGCCGCAAATCTTCTTCAGCAATGCGGAAGCCATCCGTTGTTTCGGTCATGATTCCAATGCGACGGCGCGTTGTGTCGGAGAGTTTATGCGATGTCACCAAGATGCAATAGCTTCTGTCTGCGCCACGCCCCACTCTGCCCCTCAACTGATGCAGTTGGGAAAGACCGAAGCGGTCGGCATTCCAAACAACCATCACTGTGGCATTCGGTACGTTCACTCCCACTTCTATCACGGTTGTCGAGACCAATATCTGCGTTTCACGCGCCATGAAAGCCTGCATGGCGGCTTCTTTTTCCGCTGGCTTCATTCGTCCATGCACCTTTCCAACAGCGTAGCCTGGGAATGCCTCGCAGAGTTGTAAATAGCCATTTTCCAAATCCTTCAAATCGCTTTTCTCGCTCTCTTCAATAAGGGGGAAGACCACATAGACCTGCCGCCCCTCAAGCAGTTGTCGCCGCATCCCCTCGAAGAGGTTTGGCAAATCGTATGACGTGTAATGAAGCGTTTGAACTGGTTTCCGACCAGGCGGCAGTTCGTCAATCACCGAAACATCAAGGTCGCCATAAACCGTCATGGCCAACGTTCGCGGTATCGGCGTAGCCGTCATGACCAAGATATGCGGCGGCCGCACATTTTTGTCCCAAAGCTTTGCGCGTTGCTTCACACCAAAGCGGTGTTGCTCATCAATGATGGCCAATCCCAAATTATGAAAAACCACCTTCGGCTCGATAAGGGCATGAGTTCCAACTAAAATATGCACATCGCCGTTTGCCACATCGGCCAAAACACGCTTACGCGCAGCGCCTTTCACATTACCAGTCAGGAGAGACACGCCCACTGGCATATCTTGCAGAAACCCCTTGAGCGTTTCCAGATGTTGCTCCGCCAAAATCTCTGTCGGCGCCATCAGGCACACTTGAAATCCGTTGTCAATCGCAATGAGCGCAGCCAAAAGGGCAACCATGGTCTTTCCAGAGCCCACATCGCCCTGAAGAAGACGATTCATCTGCCGACCGACGCCCAAATCGCGGCGTATCTCTTTAACGACACGCTTTTGCGCCCCCGTCAAAGGAAACGGAAGATACTTCTCATAAAACGTATGAAACATTTCACCCACATGCGAGAACACGAAACCAGCATAATTCAGTTTGCGGTTTTTGGTATAGCGCAATATATCAAGCTGCAAATAAAAGAGTTCGTCGAACTTCAAGCGCCGACGTGCCGCTGGCAATTCTTCCGACGACTGCGGGAAATGAAGCGTCTGAACAGACGCGAGCAGCGGAGCGAGATGATATTTCTGGATAATGTAGTCGGGCAAAGTTTCAGGCATGTTATTGCCAACTGCCTTCAATGCGTTTCTCACCAATTCACTGATCTGGCGAGAATTAAACGAGAAACGCTTCATTTTTTCTGTGGTGTGATAATGAGGCTGCAAGGCCCAGGGAGACACCAAAGTTTGCCTTTTCGCCATCGCCGCTTCTTCATTTCCGAAAAGCGTCGGAACGTTGTTTTCCGTCTGAGCCCCAAGTTCCTCTGCCGCCCCGTTGCTGGGGTTTCCTTCTGAATCCTTCGGCGGATAAACCTCCAATTCGGGATGTGCAAAAGAAATACGGCCATTGAAAGATGAGGGTTTGCCAAAGAGCAAATATTTCTGGTCAAACCTCAGATTCTTCTCTATATATTTGAATGCGTTAAACCAGACAATCTCCACAAAGCCCGTCCCGTCGGTAAATATCGCCTTCAAGCGATGCTTGCGGCCTTCCCCCTCCGTTTCCAAATCTGTGATTTTCCCAACGATTTGCACGTAAGACATGTCTTCACGCAATTCGCGAATGGTGTATATCACGGAACGGTCTATATATTTAAAGGGAAAAGTGTACAACAAATCCCTCACGGTGAACACCTTAAGTTCGTCACCGAGAGTCTTCGCACGATTGGGTCCTACGCCCTTCAGAAACTTTATGTCTTGGTTTAATATATCCGCCACAACATTTTTTGCTCACAGAAAACGCCGACGATCAAGAAATCATCATCCCTTTTCTGACATTCTCAACAACTTCTGCCGTCACAAACTCAGACGCAATGGCAAAGGCAAATTCAATGGCGGCACCAGGGCCGTTGCCGGTGATGATTTGCCCATCTTTCTCAACGGCATTTCCTGTCACATTTGCTCCAATCAGATATTCTTCAAATCCTGGATAGCAGGTGACACGCTTGTTTTTCAGCAATTCCATCTGTCCGAGCACCATCGGTGCGGCACAAATGGCGGCCAAAAGCTTTCCGCTTCTATAAGCCGCTCTGATGGCCTTGCGCAAACAATCGCTCGCAGCAAGCGTACTGGCACCAGGCATGCCTCCAGGCAAAATGATACCTTCCGTTTGATTCATATCAGAAACACGCAATAGCGTATCTGCCTGCACGGGAATATTGTGGGCTCCAACCATAAGCCTCTTTCCCGTCACACTGATAATCTGTACTTCCAAACCACACCGACGAAGAATGTCAATCGTTGCCAAAGCCTCGATTTCCTCAAACCCGTCTGCTAATACAATGTGCAACATAAAAGTTTTGGATTAATTAGGTTCCTATCTTAGTTATTGTGCTTGAGTTGCGGCATTTCAAAATGCCGCTCCTTTAAATAGACATAAAATATCAGTGATTCCTGAAGCAACTATATCCTACTTGTCAAACAAGGTCTTCAAGGAAAGGGGAAACGCCTGAGAGAATCGCGAAGCCCCCCACAGAAACACACGTTCCCGTCATCGCAAACACTGCAGATAACGCTGAATCGTTGTCTCCAATCCCAGGTAGAGGGCATCACAAATCAAAGCATGCCCTATGCTCACTTCATCAAGCCATGGAATCTGCTGATGAAAATAGGCAAGATTTTCCAAGCTCAGATCATGTCCAGCATTTAGTCCGATGCCAATCTCTCTGCATTTTTGTGCCGCCTCAACAAAAGGCTGCACGGCCGCCTCGCGATTGGAGGCATAATTGACAGCATACGGCTCCGTATAAAGTTCCACTCTGTCGGCACCGACCCTTGCGGCCGCCTCAACCATTTCCGGTTGTGCATCAATGAAAACAGAGGTGCGGATTCCGTGGTCCTTGAATTTGCGAATAACTTCCGTCAGAAACTCAGCATGTTCCCCCACCTGCCATCCATGATTTGATGTCAGCTGATTGGGAGCGTCAGGCACCAACGTCACCTGGGCTGGCTGAACCTCACACACCAAATCGCAGAAATCCGCACACGGGAATCCCTCAATATTAAATTCCGTTGTCAATATTCCCTTAAGGTCGCGAACATCCTGATAGCGGATGTGACGTTCATCGGGCCTCGGATGCACCGTGATGCCCTGCGCTCCAAAACGCTCACAATCTAAAGCCACCGAAGTGACACAAGGATTATTTCCGCCACGAGCATTACGCAAAGTGGCCACCTTATTAATATTGACGCTTAATTTTGTCATGATTCTTTTTCTTGTAATACGGAGAAAATAAGTAATTTTGCTTCAAGTACTTCGTTTCGCATGAAATGAAAACCTGAGGCTTCGTCATTTTCTGAAAAGCCCTGATGTCATTTTCATACGCCTGATTACCAACTTTACTGCAAATTTACTAAAACTTCACGTTTCGGCTGGTCTGACCAAAGATTTTTTACAAGCCGCAAATATAACAAAACATAAAATTTTATGAGAATCGCACTTCTTGGCAATGTTTTCCAAACCAAAAAGAACGCCTATATCAAACGCGTCCTGAAAAAACTCGCCGAACTGCAGGCCGACATCTGCATTGAAGAAGGATTTGCGGATTTCTTAAACCGCGAACTTTGCGTCAGCCTCAACGGCATGGACACCTTCAAAATGCCGCATCTGAAAGCCGACTTGGTCATTTCTATGGGGGGCGACGGCACCTTTCTGACCTCGGCAGCGCAAGTCGGCGCACGCGGCATTCCCATATTGGGCATCAACACTGGGCGTCTGGGTTTTCTGGCAGACGTTTCACCGGAAGACATTGAAAACGCCCTGGATGCCGTGTTCGACGGAAGATACACGATTGAACAACGTGCCGTCATCGCCATGACTCTCGACGGCGAAACATACCACGGATACCCCTATGCCCTGAACGAAGTTGCCATTCTCAAGCACGACAATTCTTCGCTCATCGAGATTGACACACACATCAACGGGGCACTCCTGACCAACTATATGTCGGACGGCCTCATCATCAGCACGCCGACTGGTTCCACAGGATATTCCCTCAGTGTCGGCGGCCCCATCATCGTACCGCGCTCTGGCACTTTCTGCCTGTCGCCTGTTGCATCACATAGCCTGAGCACACGCCCAGTTATTGTTTGCGACGATGTCGTGATAACCCTTCGCGTGAGAAGCCGCAGCCACAATTTCCTGATTGCCGTGGACGGCCGAAGCGAGAGTATTTCAGAAAACACGACCATCACCCTGCGACGCGCCCCATACGCCATTGGGGTCATGAAGGTTATGCACCAAAATTTCTTCGACACTCTGCGAGACAAAATGATGTGGGGAGCCGACCAACGAATTTAGACAACAAGAAACATGTCCTCACTCAAGAAGACCAGACAAATCGCAACCTACCTGTGGCACACATGGAAGGGATACCGCCTGCAAGCTTTGCTGAACATGACCATCGGACTGCTCTCGGTCATTTCTGCCTTGGCTTTTGTGTGGGCCACGAAACTCGCCATTGACATTGCCACGCAGGTCAAAACCGACATGCCGCTTTCAACGGCCATCTTCATCTTGGCGCTCATCTTGATAATCGAACTGGCCATTGGCATTTTCTCCAGATGGATCAGAGCGCTACTTGGCGTGAAGGCGCAAAACAAAATGCGCTTACACATTTTCACCAAACTGATGAATGGGGAATGGAACGCACTGAGGGCTTTCCATTCTGGCAACCTGATAAACAGAATGGAACAGGACGTCAACGGCATCGTTAATTTCCTGACCGAAAGCATCCCGTCGCTCGTTTGCACGCTGGCACAATTCACTGGAGCTTTCTTTTTCCTTTTCTTCATGGACAAGCAACTGGCATGTATCGTGGTGCTCATCCTGCCGTTTTTCGTCATCTGCAGCAAGCTCTACGTGAAACGAATGCGCAAAATAACCCACAATATCCGCGACAAGGAAAGTGCTGTTCAATCAACCATACAGGAATGCCTGCAACACGTTCTCATCATCAAAACGCTACGACGCGCTGTCATGGCTGCCGAAAGGCTCCACAACCTGCAGAACACACTCCATAAAGAGGTCATCCACAAAACGCGCTACTCCACCCTCTCTTCTGGCCTCATCAACGCCGGCTTTGCCATCGGATATTTCGCCACATTCACCTGGGGCGTTTTCAGTTTGCAAAGCAACGTCATCACATACGGCGCACTGATTGCCTTCATTCAACTGGTCGGACAGATTCAAAGCCCCGTCAGAACTCTTTCCAAATTTGTGCCTATATTCATCGAAGCTTTCACGGCTGCTGAGCGCATCATGGAAATCGAACAAATTCAGCAGGAAAAAGCAACGCAACCAACTGGCACGGCAAAAGAGCTCTCCGATCCTTCACACTGCACTGGCATCAAGATTTCCAACCTCACATTTGCCTATCCCAGCAACGAGCAGAAAGCGAGCAAGAATATCTTCAAGGATTTCAGCTACGATTTCCGCCCGGGAAACATCATCGCCATCGTCGGAGAAACCGGGGCGGGAAAAACAACACTGATTCGTCTGCTCCTCGCACTGACCCAACAAACGGAAGGCAACATTCTGCTCTACGACGAAAAGGGCAACTCTGCCCCAATCAACGCTTCAACAAGATGTGCCTTTTCTTATGTTCCACAAGGAAACACACTGCTAAGCGGCACCATACGTGAGAATCTTCAATGGGGCAATCCTCAGGCCACCGACACGGAAATGAAACTGGCACTCAGGGATGCCGCAGCGCATTTCGTGTTCGACAAACCAGAACAACTCGACTCGCGATGCGGAGAAATGGGAGACGGGCTTTCTGAGGGGCAAGCGCAACGCATTGCCATCGCCCGCGCCCTATTACAAAAGGCTCCAATCCTGCTTCTCGACGAAGCAACATCTTCTTTAGACCCAGAGACGGAGAGCATGGTGTTGAAAAACATCGTTTCACACCACACCACGCAAACCATCATCCTCATCACCCACCGCCCTGAAGCCCTAAAATATTGCCAACAGACGCTACGCCTCAAATAACCTCTCCAAATATTTTTACGGAAAGCGCAAGCACATTTTCGAGCGATTTCTCCCCAAGCGTACCTCAGCTTTCACTCTCCAAACAAAAAAACGCCAACAAAATTTGGCCAGTATAAAAATAAGAACTATCTTTGCACCGCATTTGGGTAAGTGCTGCACGGCCAGCTCCCTTCGAATCCTCCAGGGCTTGACCGCAGCAAAGGTAGTTGGTTGTAGCGGCGCGATGCAGAGAGCTTACCCACCCGCCTCTTTAGCTCAGTTGGCCAGAGCACGTGATTTGTAATCTCGGGGTCGTTGGTTCGAATCCGACAAGAGGCTCAAAGCTGAATCTTTTGAATGAAGCAAGTATCGGGGTGTAGCGCAGTCCGGTTAGCGCACCTGCTTTGGGAGCAGGGGGTCGTGGGTTCGAATCCCGCTACCCCGACAATAATTAAACCGCTGATAATTAGATATCCACTAATTGTCAGCGGTTAATTTTTTAGCTCTTTATTTAAATATTAAAGCGCTAAATTATCAACAATGTAATTGGCTAAGGGGGGGGCTGCGACGCATTGGTTTTTGTGAGTTTGCGTATCGCATTTACATGAGTGATTTAATGAAATCTAAAAAAGGTTTCGCAATTATTGTAAGTGGATATTTTCTTATTCCAATCAATATTTGTACTTTTGCATTGCGGTGGGAGCGTTTAATCCCCCAAAGGGGACACGTCTGCCGTTCCTACCACCATCCAGCAATTTTTATGTTGGATGGTGGCGTTTTATACCAGTTCTATTTAAGAAGTAAATAGGCTAAAAGTAGAACTGCAACACGTTGACTCTTATGAGTCTTCGTGTCGCAGTTTATAAACGGTTTAACGAAAACAAAAAAGGATTTGCATTTATTGTATGTGGATATTTTTTTATTCCATTCAATGTTTGTACTTTTGCATTGCAGGGGGAGCGTTTAATCCCCGAAAGGGGACACGTCCCCCGTTCCAAACCACCATCTGAGATATTATCTTGGGTGGTGGTGGGTTTTTATACCAGTTCTATTTAAGAAGTTTCGGCACAATACGGCATAAATTTCTTCCTATAGCTGTTTACTTTTGACGATAAAACAATCCGGGATTACTCAAAACGCCGTCAAGTATTTCAAAACCTTGTTTCCGCAACTTGATTTCTTCTTTGAGCTGTTCAAGCTCTTCTTTTGTCAGTTGGTTTTCGGTCAAACCGTATTCTTTCAATATTTGCTTTATTTTATCTTCCATATTGCAAAGTTATATAATTAGTTATTCTTTATCGAAAACGTATATGTTAGGGTTACTGCTCGTATTTCTTTTGTATTTACACTAACGGAAGAACCTAAAAAAATAACCGCTGACAATTAGTGAGTATCTAATTATCAGCGGTTTAATTATTGTCGGGGTAGCGGGATTCGAACCCACGACCCCCTGCTCCCAAAGCAGGTGCGCTAACCGGACTGCGCTACACCCCGATACTTGCTTCATTCAAAAGATTCAGCTTTGAGCCTCTTGTCGGATTCGAACCAACGACCCCGAGATTACAAATCACGTGCTCTGGCCAACTGAGCTAAAGAGGCATACGACTTGGTTTCCCAAACGCGATGCAAAATTATAATATTTTTCCGATTACACCAAATAAAATTGAATTTATCTTCTGACATTCCTGTATTTTTCTGTTTTCAACACTGTTTCACGACGCAAAATAACACCAGTCTGCCATTACCTTCAAGAAGCAACAGGAAACCAGACGCATTTCCAGCCATCGCAACAACACTGCCGACGGCCCGACAATCCATCAACCAAACTTGCCAGCGAACGCCGTCCCAGATTCGTTTGTGTCACGTCCCAGGTTCGATTGCGTCTCGTCCCAGGTTCGGTTGCGTCTCGTCCCAGGTTCGGTTGCGTCTCATCCCAGGTTCGGTTGCGTCTCATCCCAGGTTCGCTATCAAATAGAGGGAGTCTGACAGAAATCATAAGCCTTAGCCCTGAAATGGTAATTCCGCCATCACTACCCTCCATCATAAGAAACACAGATTGGAGCATTCTCTGGAACAAAAACGATTGGATTCTCCATAATTTTGAGCGACATTTCAGCAACATCACCAACCACCACTCTTTCCCGTTCAACACAGATTGCCTTCCTGAATATCAAACCTCACCTCTTACCAACCTCCCGCCCGAACAATCTTCTCAAAAAGCGAGCCAGCAAGTCATCAATACAAATAAAAAAAGGACACTTGATTGCTCAAATGTCCTTTTTTGAGGTACCCAGCAGATTCGAACTGCTGTACACGGTTTTGCAGACCGCTACCTAGCCACTCGGTCAGGGTACCGTTGTTGCTTGTTTGCGAGTGCAAAGTTAAAACTTTATTTTCACTCCACCAAACTTTTCGGCAAAAAATATCTCTTTTTATCAAAAATATGGCAGGCACATATAGTAAAGAACCACTATTTCAGCTATTTATAGAAGACAACTAATCAGAGGGTGACAAAATTCAAATGCAGAGGTATCAGAAGAAACACACAAGAGCACGACCTGCACTTGACTTTCTACGCTGCTTGAAACCGTCGTCTTTCTCACATTCACGGCATACACCCACTAACTCCACACCATATTCCCTCACAAAACCCTGCTAAAAGCAATAATACCAAAGGCGGCAAAAAGACAGGGCATAAGTAGGCCTTACTCCACACTTCACAAAATTGGTCAAATTATTTTTTACCATTACTTATTTCTTCAGCATTACTAATTTGATTAATTTTGCATACCATTTCACATTCGCAACCTGCCTGTCTCTCACATTCATTGGAAATACATACCGCCAAATGGACAAGCAACGAAATATGCGATTCAAGACTTGAATAACAACCATGATTAAATTTATATGTTTTGGAAGCGGCAGCAGCGGAAACTGCTATTACATAAACGCCGATGGATATGGGCTTCTCATTGACGAGGGCATCGGCATACGGAAATTCAAGAAGTATTTCCGCGACTACGGCCTCTCGTTCGGAGACATAAAGGGAATCCTTGTCACACACGACCATGCCGACCATGTGCGTGCCGTTGGAGCGGTTTCTATTGAATTTCATCTGCCTGTTTATGCCCTGGCAGACGTGTATATGGGCATGAACCGTAACCGCTTCGTACGCAAGAAAGTACCCGCCCCTCTCGCCAACACCATCGTTGCGGGAGAAACTTTTGATTTAGGACCATTTGAAATCACCCCATTTCAGGTTCCGCACGATAGTGCAGACAACTGTGGATATTTCATCAGCGTCAACAACACCACCTTTTGCTTGATGACAGACGTTGGACACGTGACGGAAACAATGCGACACCACCTCTCTAACGCGAAATACATCGTGGTGGAATCAAACTACGACGCATATATGCTTGAAAACGGACGCTACCCGCGCCACCTGAAAGACCGCATACGGAACGGCACTGGACACATGGACAATGCTGACACGGCCAAACTATTGTCGGAATGCCTGTCGGCTGACGCACGACACATCTGGCTATGCCATCTCAGCGAAGAAAACAACCGGCCAGACTTGGCTCTACAGACGGTTTCTGAAGCACTGAAACAAGCTGGACGATTGTCTGAAGACGACCCTCTGACGCTTGAAGCGCTACAACGCACCCACCCCTCTAAATTATATGAATTGAAATAACAATTGCATTACTACCGTCTGAAGGACGGACTTCAAAAAGGATGCAACTTTCTGAAGTTACAAGGTTATGGCAAGAAGGCAAGCTGATAATCAAAACACCGAAACGGCCTCGCCGTCATCTCCTCCCCTATTGGAGAAATGACAGCGAGGCCGTTTCGATGTTCTTCTTGTGTTGTTAAGTAGGTGTTCAAAATTAGTTTACACTATCCATGTAGGGATAAGCCAGTTTAAACTAATTCTGAACATCTACTTATCAGAACGGAAGTCCAACTGCAAAATGGAACGTGAAATCACGCGAGAACACGGGATGTATGACAGGGTAATGCCCCTTCCCGCTTTCAACTGTTGGATTGATGGCTTTCATGCCGGCGTCCAAACGCAGCACGAAATAGTCCAGATTGAAACGCAAGCCCAAACCATAGGACACTGCTATCTGCTTGTAAAAACGGTCGAAACGAAACTGTCCGCCAGGCTGATCTGCATAGTTCTTTGTGTTCCAAATGTTTCCTGCGTCGATAAAAGCGGCGCCATGAAATTTCCAAAACAAATGCGTTCGGTATTCCACGCTCAAATCGAGCTTGAGATTTCCGGTCTGGTTGATGAAATCAATTTTCCCATCGTTTCCCTTGTAGCTGCCCGGACCAAGTTCTCTGACACCCCAACCACGCACACTGTTTGCACCTCCCGAGAAATAACGCTTTTCATACGGCAAGATACTGGAGTTTCCGTAAGGCAGGGCAACGCCGAAGCCGGCATGCAGGGCCATGGAGTTTCGCTCATCAATCACAAAACTTTTGGCATAATCGAAGTCCACTTTTGCATATTGCGAATAGGCAATGTTCATCAAACTATATTGCCCGCTGGACACCCGCTGCGCTCCCAAAAGCTTTGACATGCCATATAGCAAATTTCCCGCAGATTCCACGTTGAAACGTATCTGATACCCATTCGTGTGATACAGACCCATAGCCGTTGAGGTGTTCAGGGAGTTGTAGGTGAAGCTATACCCCATTCTCATGATGAAGAGATTCTCATAACTATAACGCAACACGGCGTAGTGTGGGTCGTCTCCCTCCAGATATTCCTTTCGGAAGGTATCTGAAATCCAAGGCATGAAAACGTAATTGAGACTCACCAAATCCAGACGATGGCGCCAACGAGGGGAGAATGTGGGCGACCAACGGTATGTCCAACCGCCTGTCAGCACACGGCGATGAAACTCCGGACGATTTTGGAAATCATACATCACATTCAGTTCTGAACTGGCTTTCAATCCCTGCCTGTGTTTTTCAGAAATGCCAGGAAAGAGAAATGCAGGAAACCGCAAGGCGGCCTCTGCACTATATTCCAGGTAATTCTGATTGTTGTATCCTTCCAAACCAGTAATGGCCTCGTATGCGCCACGCAATTTCAACGACAGGCTTTCTGCACCGCGGAATATGTTTTTGTTGGAATAAGTGAGCACCAAAGCCGCACCTAAATTCCCCGATGTGTTTGTTCCCTCGACTTCGGCGCTGACACTGTTGGGCATGTTGAGATTGACATTAACATCGCAATCAAGCAGCGCACTATCGGTGGGAACTTCCCGAAAACGCACGGCTGAATAGCCCACTGAAGGAAGACTATTAATGCTGCTGTAGGTGTTGCGTAAATCTGTGGCACGATACAGACTGTCGGGACGAATATACATGTGACTGTCGTACACACGGCGATACATCTTCAAGCCATCGCCATAATAGATGTCTAATCCGTGGTATGGCGAAACGCCTTTCTCCTCGCCTTGCGCCACGTCTTCATATATATTCACCTTGCGTATCTTGAATTTTTGATAGACGCGTGTGGAATCCATGCCATTGGGAATTTTAACGCGCAGCGTCAGATTGACACTGTAATCATCGGCTGCCGTGTCGGCCCTGAAGGAAACAAATTTCTTGTGAAGGTGATAATATCCTTGGTCTCGCAGAAGGTTCACCAAACGGGAACGCTCGTCATTGAGCAGAGAGGCATCAAGCGGCATACCACGGTAGAGTTTTGAAGAGGAGATGGTTTTCATCACCGCCTTTTCCACCTCCGCATCGTCAAACTCATAATGTATGTCACCGACATAAGTGCGCAATCCCGGATGGATTTTATAACGCAAATTCACACGCCTTCCACGCACCAAGGAGGTGTCGGCCTCTACGCTGGCGTGCAAAAAACCGTGGATGTTCAACGCCGCTTTCAATGCCGAAAGCGACTCTTTGGTTTCTGCCTCGTTATATATCACTGGGGCCTCACCAATTCTCCGTATGAAACGATTGAAACGGCGCAAACTGTCTTTCCCCTGCATGCAATAGACGCCAAGGGGAACTTTCATCAGGCTGAACCAACGCGAATTTGGCTCCTGACGAACGTATGCGCGATATGAACCGGGCGAAATCTGCTTGCTGTCGCTCTGCATTTTCACGGAAGACAGCATCGCTTCATCGTCTGGCACAAAACGCAACGCAGAACACCCCGCAAGCAGCAGGACGCTGGCAAACAGACAGAAGCACAGCAACATGCTTCGGGCCGTTTCACGGTTTCGCTTAATTTTGACCATAAATCATATTGATTTGACTACAGAAGTAAAGAGGGCACACACGATAGAAGAACAGCCGAACAGCATCATTTGGAAGCCTCGGATGCCTCCCAGGCCTCCCATTCCTTCATGGCATCCTGCCAAGAGGTTTCTTCGCCTGCCTCAACAGCCATCTCGGCCCGCTTGGCTTCATCTCTCGCTTTGTCTCTCGCCCGCTTTTCCTTCATGGCTGCAATGGTGGCATCGTCCAAAATCACGATGGCACCGCGCTCAACTGCCCTCAAAAGGTCGTCTTCACCAAAAGCCTTTCCCGGCTCATTGAAATCCGCGATATTGAACTCATAATCCACACGCAACTGGTGGCGAATTTGTTTTTGTCCGAAGCGATTGGCCGCATTTTTCAGACGGAGCAACTTACCGATTTCCTTTATTTCCTTTTCGGAATATTTGTTTCTTCCCATAAACAGGCATTCAACTTTTAACGATTATTTCCACAACAACTAAGGGCGCATACCGTTCATAGTATGCACCCTTAGCTTATTAAGTAGGTGTTCAAAATTAGTTTATACTATCCATGTAGGGATAAGCCAGTTTAATATTGCCTTGCCGCATTCTTTTGCTCCTACAACTGCCTTTCATCAGTCACGTAGCCCGCTACGCTCCTTCTTCAAGACAGCTGTAGGAACAAAATAATACGACAATTCAATATAAACTAATTCTGAACACCTACTTATACCTCAGATTTTTACTTTGCAAAGCTAACTGAGCGGGTCTCACGAATCACCGTAATCTTCACCTGGCCCGGATAAGTCATCTCGTCCTGAATGCGCTTGGCGATTTCGCCGCTCAAGCTCTCAGTCTGCTTGTCGTCAATCTTGTCGGCACCGACAATCACTCTCAACTCGCGACCTGCCTGGATGGCATACGTTTTCGTAACGCCAGGATAGCTCATTGCGATGTTTTCAAGATCGTTCAAACGCTTGATGTAAGCTTCAACGATTTCACGACGTGCACCCGGACGGGCACCACTGATGGCGTCGCACACCTGAACGATTGGCGCTAAGAGCGTCGTCATTTCCATTTCATCATGGTGGGCACCTATTGCATTGCAGATTTCAGGTTTTTCCTTGTATTTTTCAGCCAACTTGGCGCCATAGAGTGCGTGTGGCAATTCGCTCTCTTCATCGGGCACCTTACCGATGTCGTGCAAGAGACCTGCACGCTTGGCTTTCTTCGGATTCAATCCCAATTCGGCAGCCATCACGGCACAAAGATTGGCCGTTTCACGCGCATGCTGCAAAAGGTTCTGACCATAAGAAGAACGGTATTTCATCTTACCAATGATGCGGATGAGCTCAGGATGCAAACCGTGAATGCCCAAGTCAATGGCCGTTCGCTTACCGGTCTCGATCACTTCTTCCTCGATCTGCTTCTTCACCTTGGCAACGACTTCTTCAATGCGAGCAGGGTGAATGCGGCCGTCTGAAATCAACTGATGGAGCGCCAAACGGCAGATTTCACGACGCACAGGATCGAAAGCGGAAATCACAATGGCTTCCGGCGTGTCGTCAACCACAATTTCAACGCCTGTGGCTGCTTCCAAAGCACGGATATTACGTCCTTCACGACCAATGATGCGGCCTTTAACCTCGTCGTTGTCGATATGGAACACTGTCACGCTGTTTTCAATGGCGGTTTCCGTTGCAACACGCTGGATGGTCTGAATCACGATGCGCTTGGCTTCCTTATTGGCCGTCATTTTAGCGTCGTCCATGATTTCGTTGATATACGACTGGGCATTGGTGCGGGCTTCATCCTTCAAAGAATCCACCAAACGCTTCTTGGCTTCCTCTGCCGACAAACCGCTGAGTTCTTCCAGTTTCTCGCGCTCTTTGAGTTGCATCTTCTCCAACTCCTCTTCCTTGGTTTTCAAGAGCTGGGCATGAGCATTGAGCTTGTTCTGCGTGTTGTCGAGTTCAACTTTGCGTTTTCCCAAGTCTTCCTGCTTCTGCGAAAGACTCATTTCGCGCTGCTTGAGTTTGTTTTCAACCTGAAGAATCTTTTGGTTTCTCTGCTGTACTTCCTTTTCAAGCTCAGCTTTCTTGTTCAAGAATTTCTCCTTGACCTCCAACAACTTCTTCTCTTTGATGACATCGGCTTCTTTTGCTGCCTCATCCAGCACACGTTTATACTTGCTTTTGAGGACATATTTTAAGGCACCGAATTCAATGGCACCAGCTATAATCAGCGCCACAACAATCCATACATATTCCATTACGTTAATTTATATTCGGGCATTTCCCAATACGGCCGCCGCGAGAAAAATTTTTCCGCTTCCCTCCCATTCTACTTTTTTCATGAGAGGCTTTAGCCGGCCAATTTCTGGAACGCCTCATTTAGAAATTGGTTACTGTTTGTTTTGAACACCGCCATCCGCTGCCTCCTGGCCACTTCCTGCGGTTTCACATCCAAGCGCTTCTTCAATCTCACGCGTCAGCGCCGACACAGCCTCGTCATAAGGTTTGGTGTCGTTGTTGCTTTGAGCCTGAAGAGCTTCAACGGCAAAATCAAGCAATGTGATTGAAACACAGCTTTCATAGCTCAGATTCGGATAACTCTCCTGATAGCGCCCAAGACGTTCGTTGATATTCTTGGCAGCCTTGCGGAAAATCTCCTCCTTGTCACGACGAATGGTGATTGGATGCATCTGCTTTCCAATCATCAATTGGATGCTCAGTTTGTCGTTGACGGACGACTCTTTATCTGCCATAATTACTTGGATTTTAAAGATTTGAACAACCGGAAACTTCCTGACATCGACAAACTTCCTTATAAATATGAAAGCTTTGCCGCTCGTTGAGATTAAACATTCAGCAAGGCGATGCACTTGTCAACTTCCTTGACCAGGCCGTTGAGACGCTTTCGCACATCCCGCACATCTTCGCCAGAGACTTCAAGCACCTTTGCCGTCTTAAGCGTGTCGTACTGCTTCTTCAAGGCTACATTTTCAGCTTGCAATTTGGACATACTTTCCACCTGAAGCGCCATTTTTTCAAGCAGTTCTTGATTTTTAGCTTCCAGGTCTTTGTATGACAAGATGAGTTGCCTCACTCTTGTTTCCAATATGCGCAGGTTGTTTTCTTCCTCTTTTGTCATGTAGTCTCTTGCTGTTGACAGGTGTCTTTCCCTGTGGGCAAATCAAATGCGCTGTCAATGTTTTCGTTTCCTGTTTGATTTCTGCATACACCGCTTGAAACAAGAGCACGCTGACGATGAGATTGCGTCTCCGTTCAACGAATCTGAAAGTATCAGCAGTGCAGCAACAGGCATCGTTGGGTTATTTCTTGGCGTCTTTTTCCTCAACATCCTTTGGTTTCGGCTCTTTCTTAGCCAAGATAACGATGTTATAGACATATTCCGCCATCCATTCGCCGCTGTATCCAAGCTTCTGCTGATACTGGCGAACACTCATACAGGCCTTTCGCACATCGTCTTTCTTCCAGTTGTCTTTCGTCAAGACATCGTTCACGGTTTTCTGCGTCATGGTACGCAACGCGTTTTTCATGAAGCCAGGCACGCGGAACTTCCATTTCATCAAGTTTCCCATAACCATCATAAGCTCCTGAGAGAATCCCTGGAAAGCAAAGAAATAAGGCTGCACGCTATTCAGGTTCTTACAGTTGCGCTTGATGCTCATATCAATTTCCTTGAAAAAATTGTCTGAGATGCCATAGATTTCAGAGAGGAGTTTCTTGCAGCGGTTTTTCTCACCCAACCCTAACTTGTTGTTCACCGTTGGCACGTGCAACGTCTGTTTAAACAAACGAAGGTCGGGCAAAGCCGCCAAGTTGTTGATACCCAAATTGGCCGCCATAACCGCCTGGTAGTAGACACGGATAAGGGTCATGAAATCTTCCATGCCTCCGACGCGCCAACCTTGTTCGGCTACAGATTTTTTGCCAAATATGTTTAATATTCCCATACTATTTGCGCTATATCAAAAAAAGATTTATACTATTGTTTCTTGTGATACCAGAGAAGTCTGCCAGATTCCTTTCAGGCTTTACCAAGTGCCAAAATCAGCCCGACTCCTTTTTGTTCAATTTGCAAAGTTACATTTTTTTTTGAAAGTAGCAACTTATAGCTTAACTTTTTGAACCAGACGTTGCAATTGAGTTCTCCCACGCAGACGTTTTGATTTTTCTGGCGCGAGGAGTTGGATACAATCAAAAAACCACATGGCGTGAGAAATTCACGAAGCACAGACGAGCAAACACCTCATACAACTCACCCCAACTTATAACAATGGCGGAAGAGTCAGCATGAGCGCCTTTGAAAATAATACAACGCCAGCCTGCTCTTCCGCCATTACACTATTGGGGCATGCCGATTAATGAAACATGCCGATTACAGAAACGTTTCCTTGTTCCTAAGATTCTCAGACAAGTAGGTGGTCAAAAATATTCTTATATTTGAAATGCCCTTGGCATATATAACCTACTTACGTTCAGCATCAACAACCAGAACCATCAAGACTACAGGATTCCGCCTCTGCCTCATGTTGCGCCATCAATCCGGCTTCCTCCGGCACAAGCGTCACGCGCCCGTCTTCGAGCACGAAACAAGGGATTCCTATGTATCCTTCGCGTTTGGCTTCGTCAAAAACCGAACTGGTATCTCTCAAACGAAGAAATTCCTTCAGGTTTCTGACGTGATGCCCGATTTCAATGATTTGATAGGACGGATTATTCTCCACCTGCCGTTTGATATCAATGCAGTCCGGGCATGTGTCCATGCTGTATATTTTTATCATGAGTGTCTATTGTCTTTAGAAATTAAACGTATGCCTGGAAAGGACAGGGCTATTTGGAAATGGCTTTTTGACGCTCGAGGCCACAAGCCATCAGCGACGCACGAAGTCGTGGCGGCGTCCAAAATGCCGCATTTTCTCAGTCAGCGTATAGAATGGCTGGGCCAAGAGCCGCCCCCACAAGCCTAACCAGCAGAAACGACGTTCTCCCAAACTATCGGTACACCGACGCAAAAACCATCCCGGCAACACGACATCTAATATCATCAGCAAAAAAACTGACGCGTCATACGGAATGTCATCCGTTGCATATTTTTGAGTTTCCACCAGAACTTCTACACGCAAAAGCAGGTAGGCTATCAAAGCCAACAAGAAGAGCCACGTCATCCATGTGGCTGCGCTCTCACGATAACGGAATAAACGTCCTCGCCACGACAAACGGCGAAGTGCCTCGCGGTGTGCCGCCTGTTGTGCCACCAAAAGGGGACGCGACGGCAGATGCTGCATAATGGTGGCTTCTGGTCGTACTTCTACCAAGGTGCGGGATTTGCACGAAAGAGCATCCACGAGCAAATCGTCTTCGCCACAAGAGACATTGAGACTGTCGGCGTAACCTTTATTGGCCATAAACCAACTTTTGCGCACTGCCATATTAGAGACATCTCCGCCAAAAGCTTTTCCCACAGGCGTTGCAAATTGGCGACTCCACATGCGATGTGTTCCAAACGCAGCCCTATAACGCAGCAACTGGCGACGCAACCGATTGAAGATGGCACTGCGAGACATCTGCGTGCCATCATCGACATAATTGGCATATCCCAAAACGAAATCAGATTCATCCGAGAAACGGGAAGCCATCAATCTGAGCCAAGAGACATCTGCTGGCTGACAATCGGCCTCGGTCAAAACCACCCAAGGTGCTCTGGCAGCCCTTACGCCAAGCGTGATGGCCAATTTTCTCCGGTCGAGGTAACGGGAAGAGGCTGGAACAAAGGTGTATCGCAAATTGGAATGCTCCGAAGAAAGATGATTGATCAACGCACGGGTCTCGTCGGTTGAAGCCTCATCCACAATAATGATTTCAAACGCCGATAAATCTTGATTCAAAAACGCTGGCAGATTTTCCCGTAACGTGTCTGCCTGATTGCAACACGGAATAACCACACTCGCACGCGGCAAAGGGCGGGCAAATGCCGAAATCCCCTCCTGCGCATCCATTGCCGGCGCAGGAACATCCTGAATGTTTTCTCCCCTACGCAACCGGCGATTTATCTTCCACGGAAGCAGATAATCCCGCCAGCGCCACCGCCAGGCAAGCAGCAGGCTCAACGCCATAGCGCCGACAAGCCAAGGTTGCAGACCTAAAATAGGCTGCAGACCTAAAATAGATTCATTTAATATGCTCGTAAACATTTCACTTAAACCTCCATTTATCTGCGGCGACGGAACTCAGAACAAGTAACCGCCGTTGCTATTGCCACATTAAGACTTTCCACTGTCGGCCAGCCCTCAGGAAAATTCGGAATAGTGATTCGCCGCGAAACATGTTGCTCAACGGCCTGAGAGATTCCCTTTCCCTCATTGCCCATGACGATAATGCCATGAGAAGTCAGTGTGGATTCATACAAATTATCGCCGTCCATAAACGTGCCATAAACTGGCATCTGTCCCTTATTCTCCTCCAACCACTGCGGCAGGTCGACATAAAAGACATTCACACGCGCCAAGGCCCCCATTGTTGCCTGCACAACCTTAGGAGAAAAAGCGTCGGCCGTTTCACGCGAGCATACGACATTCGTAATACCAAACCAATCGGCCAAACGAATAATGGTGCCTACATTCCCAGGGTCTTGCACACCGTCGAGCGCCAACACCAAATCGTCAGGATTCATCTCAAACGCCACTTTCCGGTCTGGCTTTTCAAACACGGCCAACGCCTCATGCGCTGTTGTCAGGGCCGACGCCTGAGAAAGTTCCCTTGACGTAACGACATCAATTTCTTCAGCGGTCACTTCTGGATGCTTGTCAAGATATTCCTGTGTGGCAACAAGAAGACGCATACGAAAAGCGCCAGAGAGCTCCCCTATCACTTTTGCTCCTTCAGCCAGAAAAGCCCGCTCCGCATCCCGGTATTTCTTCTGCGTAAGCGAACGCACGAACTTGAGTTTGTTTTTACTCCACATTTTTGAATACTTTTGGCATGTTCCAAAAAACCGCCTATACCCATTCCCGACAGGAAAACGATACAGACGGTTTGTTGTAATGTATATATTCTAAAATATTAGTCCTTGATGATTCCGAGTTCAACAAACACCTTGCGGAGAGAGTCAACAGCGCGGTCAACCTGCTCATGCGTATGGGTTGCCATCAATGCAACGCGAACTAAAGTATCTTGGGGCGCACATGCTGGCGGAATAACCGGATTAATGAAAACACCTTCCTCAAAAGCACGTGCCGTGGCAACGAAGGTCTTCTCCGTGTCGCGAACGTAAAGCGGGATAATCGGAGATTCCGTTTCGCCGATTTCAAAACCAGCCTCGCGGAAGCGCTTCAACGCATAGCGCGTCACATCCCAAAGAGCCTCAATGCGCTGCGGTTCTTCCTGGATGATATGCAATGCTTCGAGCGCGGCAGCAGTGGCAGCCGGCGTATTGGATGCACTGAAGATATAAGTACGTGCGTTGTGGCGCAACCAATTGATGATGGTTTCGTCTGCAGCGATAAAACCGCCGATTGAAGCCAACGACTTGCTGAAAGTACCCATAATCAAGTCGACCTCGTCAGTCAGACCGAAATGGTCACACACGCCTCGTCCCTGACGACCAAACACACCAATTCCGTGTGCTTCGTCGACCATGATGGTTGCATTGTATTTATGCTTCAAGCGCACGATTTCCGGCAAGTTTGCCAAGTCGCCCTCCATTGAGAAAACGCCATCAACCACAATGAGCTTAACGGCTTCTGGAGCGCACTTCTGAAGCTGACGTTCAAGGTCATCCATATCGTTGTGCTTGTATTTCAAATTGGTTGAGAAAGACAAACGGCGGCCGTCAACAATTGAGGCATGGTCGCGGTCGTCACAAATGATGTAGTCTTCGCGCCCCGTGAGGCAAGCGATCACACCAGAGTTTACAGTAAAACCTGTTGAGAAGCAGAGAGAATCCTCCTTGCCAACAAACTGAGCCAACTCTTTCTCCAATTTAACATGGAGGTCAAGTGTACCATTAAGGAAACGCGAACCGGCACAGCCTGCACCGTATTTGCGAAGCGCCTTGACACCGGCCTCAATGACACGTTCATCACCAGGCAGACCAGTATAGGCATTTGAACCGAACATCAACACCTTGTGTCCGCCCATGTCTACTTCAGTGCCCTGCTTTCCGTCGATTTCACGAAAATAGGGATAAACGCCTTTTGCCATATACTGCTGTGGCAAAGTGTACTTAGATAATCTTTCCTGTAAAATACCCATGGATTAATTTGTCAGAACGGAGAGAGCAACGTCGCGATAAACGTGGAGACCATCTGCCTCCCTCCTTGGTTATAAACATCCCCCTGCCCGAGAATGCCGAATATCTATAGACTTCCACTCCTTATTATTATATAATTATTATATACCAATTATATATAAGGAGTCATCCGCCCCAATAAAAGCAATTTCCAGCACGGGATGCCAACGTTTTTAAATTATATTACTTCATGCAATAGCCGGAGCTTTTCTTCCCTTCGTAGCATAGCTTTTACAACTACCACTAACGCCTGAAGGTTTTCGACAATCAACAAGCTCCGTAAAACTTGGCAAAGATACACATTTTTGCATTAATGCAGGCTTTTTATCTTCAAAAAATGTGCCCAGACGATTTATCACAAGGGATTTTATGGTCGGAGCGAAAGAAAAACTTAACTTTGTGCCTTGGAGTTCTGAATCTACAATCAAGCTCCTGCATGGCTCTGCCTCCTTGAAAAAACAAAAAGGTTTCACATCTCTTATTCTTATCTATGAAGAAGGAAGTCCTCTTTATCATCAATCCCATATCGGGCACACGACACAAACAGTCAATACCGGAAGAGATTGAACGATGGCTCGACCACACACTTTTTGACCACGAAATAAAATTCACCACACACGCCGGGCATGCTTCGGAACTAACCAAGGAAGCTGCAGAGAACGGGGTGGACATCGTTGTGGCCGTTGGCGGCGACGGCACCGTCAACGAAGTGGCACGCTCTCTGGTGCATACGTCCACCGCTTTGGGCATCATCCCCTGCGGTTCTGGAAACGGTCTGGCCAGACATCTGCAAATCTCCCAAACGCCGCGAGGAGCGATTGAAATTCTAAATCAAAACGTAATACACTGCCTTGACTACGGAAAAATCAACGGCAAACCGTTTTTCTGCACTTGCGGTATGGGCTTTGACGCATTTGTCAGCAAGAAATTTGCCGACAGTGGCAAACGCGGCCTGCTGCAATATGCCAAAAACACCATCGGAGTGGGACTGACCTACCAGTCGGAACACTATATCTTGGAATATAACGGCCAGAAGGAGGAACTTGACGCCTTTTTGATTGCGTGCGCCAACGCTTCACAATACGGCAACAATGCCTATATCGCGCCAACGGCTTCCATGAAAGACGGACTGATGGACGTGATTGTCATGAAACCGTTCCCTACAATAGAAGGGGCCTACGTTCTGCTACAGATGTTCACCAAGACATTACTGAACAACAACCACGTGCAACTTTCCCAAACCAAGAAGCTCCATGTCAAGCGCACGCAATCTGGCGCGGTACACATCGACGGCGACCCCGTCATGATGGGTTGCGACATTGACGTGGAATTGGTGCCGCACAGTTTTAATGTCGTTGTCAACCCGAAAGCACACGACAAGAAAAAGAATTACATCCAGGAGATGGGTGAACGCTTGGAAGAACTGTTCACCATCGGTGCCAACGGCAAAGAGGAAACCGAGGATTCTCCTGAACGACAGGGCAACGAAAGCAGAAACGACCAATTCAATCTGCAACGCTTCGTCGCGGCGCAAGAACAAACTTACAGCCGAGCGCTTGAAGAGATTCGCAACGGCCACAAGAAAACCCACTGGATGTGGTTTATCTTCCCGCAAATTGCTGGCCTCGGCCATAGCAGCATGGCACAAAAATACGCCATTTCCTGCCGTTCTGAAGCCGAAGCCTATCTGCGCCACCCTGTTTTGGGAATGCGCCTACTGGAAATCACAGAGGAACTGCTCCAGCACGAAGGCCTAACGGCTTTTGACATTTTCGGTTCGCCCGATGACCTCAAACTACGCTCTTGCATGACGCTCTTTTCATCCATCTCCGAAGAAGGCAACATCTTCGAACGTGTCCTGGTGAAATATTTTAACGGACAACCATGCCAATTCACCCTGGCAGCAGTGGCAAAGAAATAGCCACCGACCGACAATAATCCCCGAAGGAATCGGAACATCAGTTTTTTGAGTTCCATCCCTTCGGGGATATTTTTGAACTTCTTCATCCAGCCATAAGCAAGTGTTCAAAAACACTTATCATTTACCTGCTGCCGGACCATATTTCGCGACAAGCGCCAAAAGTTCATCCCCATAATTTTCAATACTCTTGTCGCCAAGATAAGGAATCACTTTCAAATCAGCCTTCGTCGTTGGCAAGAGATTGGCCACACCAATCAACGCCTTCTGCTGGAGAATCGTATAGGCCGGCAGGAGTTTCTCGCGCGACTTGTCGTAACGCCATTTCACCAAATGCTTAAACAATTCGGGATGCAGAATATCCGAAGGCACCTCCACCTTCTGGCTCACAGAACTGGCTTTTCTCTTCTCGCCCTTTTGGGGTTTCGATTTCTTCTCCCCCATAGACGCGATGGCCTTTTCAGCCAAGTACTTCTCCAGCTCAAAACCATTTTCCGCCACATACCTCAACATGCGGCATTTGAATTGAAGCGCCTCTCGGGCCGCCTGCAACACGTTAGAGACACGTTGCTTAATCTGCTTGTTGTCTGTTGGCAACTCCATCTGCATCACAAAATCATAGACGGGCTTCATCTTCTCTGAGAAATACGCCGCCCCCTTCTTTATGCGCTCAACAATCACCTCGTCGCCAGAAGTATTTTTCGCCTCTGCAAACAAACGGGAGAGCTGATGATGGAACGCCACAGCCACCTGCTCCACTTCCTTATAAAAAGCAGCAGCAAGTTCATCCGACGCAGTCACTGTCCGCGGAAACAGCCTATTGAAATGCTCCGCCAAGAGCCGACGCAACTGATCATACTGATAGCGCAACAGATGGAAGTCAAACAGACGGACCACCGTTTCCATATAGAAATCAGTCTGCATCTTTCTCACCATCTCATCCGTGGGAGTTTCAGCCTCCGCCCTCTCCGTAAACCGCGCCACATCGGCATCACAAATAACAGCCGCCCTTGGAATCTTTGAAGAAAGCACCATGCCCTCCAACGACTTGCAACGACTCAAAGCCACATAGGTCTGCCCGTGGGCAAATGCCCAATGCGTATCGATAATGGCGCGTTCAAAAGTGAGCCCCTGACTTTTATGTATGGTAATGGCCCACGCCAGCCGCAGGGGATATTGCTTGAATGTACCTTCCACCACCTCTTCAATCTCATTATTCTTTTCATTGAGGGCATATTTGGCATTGGTCCACTCCTCGCGCTCCAATTCAATGGGAGAAGCCCGCTTTTCACCTATCGGACGAACGCACACCCCATTCTTATTAATCATGACCACCTCGCCCAGCATACCATTATAGTAGCCAGCTTCAGCATTGTTCTTCACAAACATAACCTGGGCACCTTCCTTCAAGACGAGCACTTCATCCGTCGGATAAGAACTCTCCGGAAACACTCCGCTGCACACTGCCTTAAACTCAAAAGCCGGTGTTTCGAGGCGGTTCAGTTCAAGTTCATTCACCTGTTTTGCCTGATTGTTATGAGTGACCAAACGCACATAGCCATCCTTTTGAGGAGGATTGAAATCAGGGATATACCGTTTGTTCAACGCATCCAGCGTCTGATTGTCCACCGTTCCAGAACGCACTTCATTCAGAATACGGATAAAATCTGGATCATCCTGCCGATAAATATGTTTCAATTCAACCGTCACATAGTTGGAAGCCTGGAGGGCACGGCTTGAAAAGAAGAACGGGGTGTCATAATATTTCTTCAGCATGTTCCAATCCTCGTCTCTCACCACTGGTGCCAACTGCTGCAAGTCGCCAATCAAAAGCAACTGCACACCGCCAAAAGGCAAACCCGGATTGCGGTATCGACGCAAGACGGAATCAATGCTATCAAGCAAATCGGCACGCACCATAGAAATCTCGTCAATCACCACCAAATCCAAACTGCGGATGAGGCGCACCTTCTGCTGCGTCATCTTAAAGGTTTCCCGACTGTAATTGGCATCTGGGATATAGGGAGAGAAGGGGAGCTGAAAAAAAGAATGAATGGTCACGCCGCCCGCATTGATAGCAGCAATGCCCGTCGGGGCAAGAACCACCATACGTTTGGCAGACCGCTCACGCAGCCGACGCAGAAACGTGGTTTTTCCCGTTCCTGCCTTACCTGTCAAAAAAAGGTTTGTCCCTGTATATTCAACAATCTGTTGAGCTCTGTACGCTTCTGGATTTTCCATGGTCTGCATATTCTTTGTAAGCTACAAATTTAAAGAAACACAACGCATCTCAACAACAACACCTTTCGGCTCCGCCTTCCAATGCGCCATAAACGAAAAAATGCGAAGACTCTTTTGAATCCTCGCATTTCGTACACTCTCAGGGGTTCGAACCCTGGACCCACTGATTAAGAGTCAGTTGCTCTACCAACTGAGCTAAGAGTGCATACTCTGTTTGCAAATAAAATTTGTACACTCTCAGGGGTTCGAACCCTGGACCCACTGATTAAGAGTCAGTTGCTCTACCAACTGAGCTAAGAGTGCATGTCGTTATTTCGTTTTTGCGAGTGCAAAGGTACAACATATCTTCAATACCACCAAATTTTTCTTCATATTTTTTACGCATTAGTTACAAATTCCATAAAATCGAACCATTATCAGGGTCGTAACCAGCGCTTAAGAAGGAAGCCGCAAGCATCGAGAAGCGCCAGCAACCGTAAAAAGACGAAACCGCTTAGGGCTTTACCTAACATCTGTCTCTGATTTCATACCGACTCATCCGATGTCGGTTTCTCTCAGAATATTTTCCAGCCTCATCAAACTACAGTTCCACTCTGAGCGCACCCTCCGCCTGCATATCATACACCTGGAGGCGCTGCCGCCTACTCTCTTCCGCATACCTTCTCCGATAATAATCCGACAACGAGGCGGAAAGCACCACCTGCCTTGGACTGTAATATTCCAACAACACGGAAAGTGGCGACTTACTCCCGCGCTCAATCAAAAGATAGTCGACAGCCAGCGGCATCCGACCTTCCCCGCTCCGCAGCCTCGCATTTACCCGGGCAACCGTTTTGCCGCCAAACCAAGCGACATTTCCACGAACAAGGCAATCGTCTCTGCGCAATGTGTCGGCCACCACAACTGGCGGCGCCACATGATGGTCGGCCCAGAATCCGTCTTTCAAGTGTTCCACCTGCTTTTCGGCCCCTGTTGCGCCAATACCGCTTGGCATCCACAGATAACTACTGGACGACGACTGAATGAAATGAACAGGCACACCACCATAACTGCCATAGAAGATGATTTGCGGATTGAGGTTTGAACGCCAAACGGCATACAATTCCACACCCACACACAACGTAAAGGCGAAGACCGCGCAACGAACAAACCGCCAGTCGACATACTTGACGCCCCTACGCAAAGCCCGGAACGACATCGCAAGCACCACATAAATCAGCAGCACAGCAACGAGACTCGGACGAAAATGCAAAACACCGCCAGGCACTTCCGCCATCCACCCCAAGAAAGTATTCATCAGGGAAAGCAAGAAATGCAGCACCGGCGCCATCAAGGGCTGCAAAAACGGAACGACATAAAACACGAGGCCAAGCATCAGCAACAAATAAGCCACGGGGACGGCAACGAAATTCGACACTACGCCATAAAGCGGAACAGTATGAAAATAATAGGCCACCAAAGGAAACGTGGCCAACTGCGCAACGACCGACACAAGTGCCAGACTAACCACCCAACGCAACACAGGCCGCTTCATAAGCGTCTTGGGAGTCATCAGCAATCCCATATACAGCAGAATGCCCAACACGGAAGCGAAAGACAACTGAAAGCCCACATCAAACAAAGCTTGAGGCGAGAACAAAAGAATAACCAAGCCAGCAGAAAACAGGTTATTGACCGAAAACGGCTCTCCCTGGAAATGATGCTGCATCTGGCAGAACGCCAACATCAAGGCAGCCCGCACCAACGACTTCGGAAATCCAGCAAGATAAGCGAAGGCAAGCAGGCCAAGCAATCCAAGCAGACGCATAAAAAGAAAGAAACGCCGCCGACGATGGTCAAGATGTTTGAGAACAATCTGCCACAGACCAAACAGAATGCCCAAATGCAGACCAGACAAAGCCAGCACATGGCTCACGCCACTCGAAGAATAGACATTGCGTATTTCTTTATCAACCTTGGTCTTGTCGCCCAACGTAATGGCAGAGAATACAGCCAAATCGTCATCCGACAAATATTTCGCACTACGCTCCACCATATAGCTACGAGCGCGAAGCGCCTTTACAGTTAGCGGCATGTCGTCTGACACCCCAGTATTCATCCAATATCCTGCATAACAAAAAGCCATACCAGACACGCCCTGCCGGCGCAGCCACTTTGCATAGTCAAACTCTCCCGGATTTCCCGTATTGTGCAATTCGGTTATCCTGCACCGCATCAGCAGTTCATCTCCCGGGCGAAGCAGCAGTTCTTTTCCAACCTGTCCATCTCCTTCATCATTCACAAGCGCACGCTTCGCCCCGCCAGCATTTTTCTTACCCACACTGCAACGCACCAATTTCCCGATGTCATCGCACACGCTTCCGTCGGGAATATCCTCCGTTGGCAAAACGCGCCCCGTAAACTGCCACACGTTTTCTTTCTCCACCGGAGCATCCTCCACCATGACGCGATACGTCTTGATACCCTCAGCCCATACCACTTCCTGACCCTTGCGATCATCCACCAGCACCACTGTTCCCAAAACGAAGCAAGCAACACCGGCGAAACTGACCAGCGGCAATGACGACCGGCGATCGTAAAAGTAAAGAACGGCAACTGCCAGCACAACAAGGAGGCCGACGAAGACTACCGCCCAATCGACATAGGATTTCAACTGCCCGTAAAAACTGTCGCCCAACAACACGCCGGCTGCAAATGCCACAAACATGTAGAAGGCCGGACTCGTTGTCAAATTGCGCAACGGAAGAACAGGGACTTTCATATTTATATCAGCTATAAGGATTCTTGCGAGACAATACTTGAAAAGAGACCGAGCGACACTTTTACCTGACACCACGAAGACCACGACACCAAGGGCAAACGAGCAGCTTCAGCCAGAGAACCTTCTTAGAAATAAAAATGCCTTTCAGCATATCGCTTTCAACGTTACACTTTTTTCTAGATAGTCCACCACCTCTTTTCGAAGCAGAAAACACGTCAACAACATGCCCCTCCAACCTCAAAAAAGCGATTAAGAGAGCGCCATTTCACCCCGTGAAAGGAAGAATACACAGAGACGCTAATTCCCTGAATATCAAATGAATTTATTTACCAGAAGGTACAAAAGCCTCGTATGTACCATCACTGAAAAACACCCTAATTTCCTTGATTTCCCGGACTGGTTTGTCAATAATATTCGTATTTTTAGACCTACGAGAGTAAAAATCCTCGTTGGAAACGCCCAAATGGCTTGAATTCACTCCATCAGCGACCCCCATCCTTGAAACCACGTCACCACCTGGCGTTTCCTTTCCTTCTGAAGAAAACAACGCCAAACCTGCAGGACTGACGGAAGTATCAGATTTTCCATTTTCAAGTCCTCCCTCATCATTATTATTGACCGCCTCACCATTTTCATTCAGCGCAGCGCCAACGACACCTCCTTCAGTCATATCTCCCTCTCCAAACATTAACCAATTTACGTTAATTTGCGGAAAGGCCTTATGAATGGCCATCACATGATTATTCGTAGGATTGGTACGCCCCGTGTAGATACTCGACAAAGATGCTGGCGAAATACCCAACTTGTTAGCAAACTCTATCTGCGACAGCCCAAGCTGCTCCTGGATCAAACGAATTCTTTCTTTCATACTGATTTCTTATTTTACCAAACTGTGTTTTATATCTTTGAAATTACATGTTCCGCAAGACCAATTTATAAAATACAAGATTAGAATAAATATAGATTTATATAAAGATTTATTTTACTGATAATATTCTTATTTACATGCTTTAAAATTTATACCAATATCATGAGACATAGATTATATTTTAAAAGTAAGTATATACAGAGACTTATAATATCTTTATCAATACCTCATATCTTATATAATTATATATTTTAAGCAACACCAAAAAGCGTAACACCTGGCGCTAAAAGCAAGCCAAAAACGCCCTTCAGTCGGTCAAAACGGGATTTTGCGGATTCATTTACAAAGATACATACAAATTTAGGAATCCACAAAATTCAGGAAAGAAAATTTTGATTTTAAATTTTACAATTCAACATCCGCAAATCAACACAAATCCAAATACCGATAACCAGCAAAGACATCCCTTTATATACATATATGTTTACAATCCAAAACACACCGATATATTTCTTTAATAAATACATCTATCACACTGATTATGTGCTTATTACAATATTGTAAAACAAAACAAGAATAAGAATTTTCAATAGATTTAAACCAAAAGGAAAATGAATACATACACATATAAAACATCTATAAACTCTATTTCTCTAAGTTTCAACGTCTTGCAATGCAACAAAATGAGTGCATATTTATAAGTTTACGTTTACACTTCACAATTTTCAATCCAAAAATCCAGCATTTTACATTTGAATATCACCACATATCCAATATTTGTTTGTAATTTGAATACATATTTGTAAATCCATACTTATGGATTTACATTCAGAGATTCGTCTACGTAAATTATAAAATTGGCTAAATGTAGATTTTGGCGGATTTTTCCCTTCTACTTGGCCGCCATTTCCCTATTTCGCCCGAGTGTTCAACTCCAAGGTTTTTACGCGATTCTCAGGCCGTTCATTTCACAATTAAACACCTGAAAATGAAGAAATATCTTCTATTTTTAGCATTTGCCCGTTCCGCGCAAATAAAATTAGCATTACCTAATTTTGCTTTATATACATCGCAATTACATTGTTAATCATCATTAGAAATTCCATATTTTTTTGGTGTGGCCCGCATCCTATTGAGGCATTTACCTTTTTATATTGATTCTGGTTTATTCTCCTTCATCCTCTCCCCCACCCTAAGGGATTCTTGTGGACTGCGCAACGCTTTGTTGCGCTTTTCGCTCAAGCCCCAAAGCCAAACAAGCGTCTTCCGCTTTCTCTCCGCCTGTTTGCCTGCAAGCCATTTTCGCCAAGGTAAGACATCGATAAATCCATACACCGCGCAGAAACAGATTGAAAGACTTCGCCTCATCCTGCCATTCGCCTAAGGTAAACGGCAAGACTTTCCAGGCATCATGTCCTGCCATCCCCCATCCCTTTAAGCGGGTGTTCAAAATTAGTTTATATTGAATTATTGTATTATTTTGTTCCTACAGCTGTCTTGAAGAAGGAACTTAGCGGACTGCGTGACTGATGAAAGGCAACTATAGGGGCAAAAGAATATGGCAAGGCAATATTAAACTGGGATTCCCCGACCTGGATACTGTAAAATAATTATGAACACCTACTTATTATCAGATCATGCAACACGGCACGCTCCCTGCAAAGATACGACATCGCCAAAGCTCGCTTCAATTTTATGTCACTTAACGCCGCTCAAAAATCGCCACAAATTTCAGATTTTCAATGCGATAAGTAGATATTTAAGATCACACATATTATCTTGCTGCATTCCTTTGCCCCATCAGCAATCTCTCATCAACCACGTAGCCCGCCACATTTCTTCTTCAAGACTGCTGCAGAGGTAAATGAATGCGGCAAGGCAACATCAACCTGGGATTCCTCTACGCGAATAGTAGAAAAGAATTTGGAATACCTAATTTTAAAAGAATCTCCCCACCCCAATCCATGTCTCTCCCAATCCTCTCCTTATATTTTCCAACGAACGCCGTCCCAGATACGAGCGCGTCTGCTCCCAGATGCGAATGCGTCTGGGAGCTGATACGAATGCGTCTGCCCCCAGACGCGGATGTGACTCGCCCCGCGTTCGCCAAGAAGTATAGGAGAAGAAACGAACAGAAATACCTCAAAGCCCCTATTTACAGGGCATCTTACGAGAAAAACAAATAATAGCGCTTCCAGAAACCGTCAACTCGTCCATTTCTGCAATCCGTTTATCAATAAAACAAATTCAGGCGATTTTTCCATGCAATGGCTTGAGCGACGAACGCAGCAACAAAATTGCCAGCAAAGCCACATCCAAGTTCTGTCCCTCCCATCTGGCTGTCGGCACTTTGAAAATGCCATTCTCGGTAAACTCCAAATAACGGCCATCCCCTTCTTCCCAGAAATCCTTAAACAAAAAGAGCGCCATCTCTATTAAGAAATGGCGTTTTTTAGTTATTATTTTGATAAGTATTTTTTCAGCTTTCCTTTGCCCTTGTATTTCACTTTGCCATCAATGCAAAATAAAATAGAAGAGCTCCCGCATCAGTTCGCCGCACGTTGTTGACGATGTGCTGTCAACACCCTTCGACCGAGCATCCGTTCTGCGAATCTCCCCAATAATCTTCATCACCTTCACACCGGAGTAGGCTTTCATCGGCGGCAACACATTTTTCCGAACGCTCCACTCGGACATTCCAAGCCACGCGCCAATGCCGTGTTCGCTCTTATCTGGCGAATAATAGGCCAGCATCACGTTTGAAAAGTATTTAAACAGCATCGGAAGCGTCTTTTGAATGTTGTAGACTTTCGGATTACTGTCAAAATATTTCGCAATCAGCATCACTTTGGCGATGTCTTTTCGCCCAAGCGCGTCCTGCAGTTCGAAAATATTAAATTCCTTGCTGATGCCGACATGGCTCTGAACCATGGCCTCCGTAACGATTTTTTGCCCCTCTGGAAGGGCGATGAAGAGTTTGTCGAGCTCGCCCGCCATGCGGTTTAAATCGTTCCCCACATACTCTGCCAACATCATGACGGCCTGTTCTTCGATGCCAATGCGTTTGCGCTGCGCATACGATTTGATGAAAGCGACAAGCTGACGCTCGTTCAGTTTGGGAGACTCATAAAGCACCCCCTGCTTCTCAATCATCGAGGCCACCTTCAGGCGCTGGTCGATTTTGCCGTTTTTGTAGCAAAAGATAAGCACGGTTGAGGGCTGAACGCTCTTCAGATAAAACTCCAAGCGCTCCAAATTTTTCAACCCCTGCGCTTCTTTCACCATAACCACCAGTCGCTGCGCTCCCATCGGAAATCCTTTGGCAGCATTAATCACCGTGTCGATGTCAGTTTCCATCCCGAAGAAGGTAAGAAGATTGAAATCGCGCTCGTCTTTTTTCAGCACCGCGTCGACAATGAAGTCCGACACGCGGTCAATATAGTAGCTCTCCTCCCCCATCAGAAAATAAACCGGCTTCAGTTCGCCAGCCCTCACTTCCCGAATGATGGTCTCATAGGTCACACCCGTTTTCTTTCGGGCAGAGAAAGATGTATTATATGCCATTACTTAATCTAAATAAGTAGGTGTTCCAAATTAGTTCAAACTGGTTTTCCCCTGCATGGATACTATAAAATAATTATGTACACCTACCTAAATCCATAAATCAGCAGATGCCGCCTTATTTCTGTTCCGTTCAAGTCCGCGCCATTGTCGCTGGCCACCTGCCACGCTCCTTTGCGTTTCTCACCAATCGTATTTCAGATGGCGAACGGTCTTTCTCTCGCCAATGATCAGTTTCATGGCCTCAATGCCGATGCGCACATGTTGCGCCGCGAAATTGGAAGTCACCTTCTGGTCGCTGGCCTCCGTTTTGACACCGTCGGGGTCCATCGGATTGTCCGACACGAGCAAGAGCGCCCCTGTCGGAATGTGGTTATAGAATCCACAAGAAAAGAGCGTTGCCGTCTCCATGTCGACAGCCATAGCCCGCGTTTCGCGAAGATAACTCTTGAAGCGTTCATCATGTTCCCAGACACGGCGGTTGGTCGTATAGACCGTACCCGTCCAATAATCATGACTATTGTCTCGCAGAGCGGTGGAAACGGCACGCTGAAGCATAAACGCCGGAAGCGCCGGCACCTCTGGCGGAAAATAATCGTTTGACGTTCCTTCGCCGCGGATGCCTGCCAAGGGCAGGATGTAATCGCCGAGATGTGTCTTGTCGGAAATGCCGCCACACTTGCCCAAAAACAGGCAAGCCTTCGGATTGACGCAACTGAGCAAATCCATAATGAGCGCCGCATTCGGGCTTCCGATGCCGAAATTGATCATCGTGATGTCGCCAGCCGTCACGGCACGCATGTTGGCTTCAAAGCCCACATGCGGCACGTTCATCTCGTCGCAAAACAAATCTATGTAGTTATTAAAATTCGTCAGAAGAATGTGCTGGCCAAACGCCTCCAGCGGCATTTTGGTGTAACGAACGAGCCAGTTTCCAACAATTTCTTGCTTTGTAATCATAAATAAACTCGTAAATTTGCGAATATTCCCCCTTCTGTTTTCAGAAGCTATGTGCCGTTCCACGGCACGCCTCTGAAAGCGGCGGAGTATTCAGTATGTTAAAACCAACCGCAACCGTCCCAGTGTCGACGCAAGGCCGCCACGGGGACGGTTCGTGGTGCAAATATAAACAAATGATTCCATTAAATCTCCCCTCCTTCAATATAAAAACGAAAGTGCAAGGGGGGCGCACCCTTGTTTTCGACTTCCTGCGCCGCCGCTATGTCACTCTCACACCCGAAGAATGGGTGCGCCAGCACTTTGTTCATTTTTTGGTTGAACACAAGGGCTACCCTGCCGCTCTTCTCGGCAACGAAGTGGGCCTCAAGGTTGGCGGTGTTTCACGCCGTTGCGATAGTGTGCTTTACCACCGCGACGGAGGCCGCCCACGCGCCATTGTTGAATATAAAGCCCCCTCTGTGCCTATCACGCAGCAGGTTTTCACGCAAATTGCCTCCTACAACAGTGTTCTCAGAGCTGATTATCTCTTCGTCACGAACGGAATCAACCACTATTGCTGCCACATTGATTACGAGGCCGGAAACGTGGAATATCTGCGCGAAATCCCGGCTTATTCAGAACTGAAATGAGAAAGGGTTTTGCCTGGCCTGCAGTGTTGTAAAAATATTTTTGATAATTCGAAAGTATTTCAAAATCCTTAGCAAGTATATCAAGATTATTCAGCTCCTTTTGCCACCAAGCTTGGTAAAGAGGCGACTGAGATTTCCAAAAATATGGGGCGCCCGTTTGGACGCCCCATGCTTTTGTTTTTTTATTGTTCTTTCTTCTCTCCCACCCTAAATATTTTGTAGCCAAGTGCAGCCACACAGATACTCACCAGCGGACTGACAAGATTGAAGATGCAATATGGCAGGTAAGTAAGCGTTGGCACGCCGAGCACCGTGCTCTGTGTCATACCACAGGTGTTCCACGGAACGAGCACTGAGGTGACGGTCACACTGTCTTCCGTTGTGCGGCTCAGCAGGCGGCGTTCATAGCCCTGACGGTCGTATATACGCTTGAACATATTGCCCGTTAGAAGCACGCAGATATACTGGTCGGCCACCGCGAGATTCAGCATCAAACCACTGCAGGCTGTCGCACTGACCAAACTGGTGCGACCGCGAATCATGCGCACAAACAATTGCGTGATGCCACGCACCATGCCGCCGGCTTCCATGGTTCCACCGAAACACATGGCACAAAGTATCAACCAAATTGTTCCCATCATGCCGGCCATTCCGCGCGTGGCAACGAGATCCGTCAGGAGTTGGCTATCTGTTGGAATGGAAGTGCTGCCATAGACGCTCTGCATGGCGCCTTTAAACAAATCGCCGTCGGCAATTTCGCCCAACACGTCGCTCTGAAACACCAAGGCAAAAACCACGGCCAAAAGCGTGGAGAGAAACAAGGTGATGATGGGCGGCCACCGCTTGGCAATCATTATTCCCGTAAGAACGGGCACAGCGAGCAGCCAGGGCGTGATGTTGAAACGGCCGGAGAGGGCTTGACTGAATGCTGCGATTTCACCCGTGTCGGAACCTTCAAACATCAATCCGACCACAAAAAACACCACTGAGGCAATCACGATGGAGGGCAATGTGGTGATGACCATATAGCGGATGTGCTGAAAGAGCGGAACGTTGACGCTACCAGAAGCCAAGACTGTGGTGTCGGACAAGGGAGAGATTTTGTCACCGAAATAGGCTCCACTGATGATGGCCCCTGCAATCCATCCGTCGTCGAATCCCTGCGCACGACCGATGCCCATGAGGGCAATGCCGATGGTGGCGATGGTTGTCCACGAACTGCCAGTCATGACACTGACCATGGCACTGATGATGCAGGAAGACACTAAAAAGACATCTGGATGGATGATTTGTACCCCGTAATAGATGAGCGACGGCACAACGCCGCTCACCATCCACGCTCCACTCAAGGCACCAATGAGCAAAAGGATGATAACGGCCGTTGCCACATTGGTGATGTTAAAGACGATGGCTTCTTCAAATTTCTTCCACGGCACTTTCAAAAAACACATGCCAATCAATACGCAAAAGGCCGAAACGACAAGAAGGGTCACCTGACTGGCACCGGAAAGCGAATCGCTCCCGTAGGCACGAACAGTGGCCACAAGCATCAATACCAAGACTATCAAAGGCAGAAGGGAAAGGAAGGCTGAAGGGGTTTTTGGAGTTTCTTTCATGTATAGTTATTCAATATTACTTAATAAACTATGCAAAGTTAGCTATTTATTAATAAATACACAAGTTTTATACAATCCGAGTTCTCTGCGTTTTTACGAAAAGGTGACTGATATGTATTCAGAAATGCTGTCTCTATATAGGCAAGTAGGTATTCAAAAAAAGCTTACCACGGAGAAAGCCTCATCCAACTTTCCGCCGTGGTAAGCAATATCAAAGGGAAGCAAGCAAGCTTACACTTCTTCCATTATTTCCGACAGGTCCTTTCTGACTTTTTCCGCCCTTGGACAATCGTCTGCAATGTGTCCGATGGGGATGATGACCACGGGCTCGAAGTCTTCCCGGCCAAAATATTCATTGAATTTGGCGGGATTGAAGGCACACACCCAGCACGTGCCAAGTCCGCAATCAGTGGCGGCAAGGCAGAGATGCTCGGCAGCGATGGCGACATCGATGGCACCATGTGGATAATTGTCGTACTTGCGCACCCAATTTTCCTTCACGTTCATCAGTCCGACGATATAAAGCGGCGCCGTGCGAAACCATTCGCGGTCGTAACACGCCTGAAGCTGTTTTTTCGCCGCCTCCGAACGCACCACAAGCCAACGCCAAGGCTGTTTGTTGCAGGCGGAAGGCGCCATACGCACGCATTTCATAATATATTCCAGGTCTTCCTGGCTTACCGGTTCGGCCGTGAACTTACGGGCAGAGAAACGCCCACAGCTCAATGAAAGCATACTTTCCATAATGATGATTATTGGGGGTGACAGAGATTAAGTAATGGCAAAAGATTTTAGGGGTGTTCTGTAAATTAGCTTGAGCCGATTTTACATTTATCGCGAAGCAGATTGTTGTATTACAAAGACGAGCATAGCGAGCTATGTGAGTCTTTGAAATACAGCAAGATGCGAGTGAGAACTGTAAAAGCGGCCAAGTCAATCCTAAATAAAGAATCTCCATTAAAACTAATTTATAGAACATCCCTTAACCATTACTTATCTTGAACGCCCACTTATTAAAATACCCATTTCATGCCAAGGCACGGGCGACACTTGAATCCGGCAACAGAACCAAAGTTGTTGCTCAACTCCACTTCCGTTCCCAAATTGAGGTTGTCAACGCCGAAATGTCTTCCGACATTATACCACAGCTGGGGTTCGCTGACGAAAACGGTGTGCTTGAGCGTTGAAGTACCATCTTCCTGGAAGTCGCAAGCGTGGTCTTCCCACCAGAAATCGGCAAAACCATCGAAGGTGAGGCCCTTCAAGCCGAGGAAATCCTGACAGGTCCAAACACCGGTCAGCTGCATGGGCACTTTGCTGTCGCTTTTCCGGATGTTCTTGTAGAGCACCTTGAAGTTGAAGGTGTTTTTAAACGATTGGTCGTGCAGGAAATAATCCACACCCACCAACCAGGCGTTGTTGATTGGATACTTGCGCGTGATGCCGCCGTTGTATTCCACCTGAAGGCTCAAAGGCGCCAGTTTGGTGTTTTGCCAAAAATTCAGGCAACGGGCAATTTCCAAATAGGAGCCGCCCGGCGCAAGGTTGGGACCCTCAACGTGCTGGTCGTAATTGAAATCGGTATCTACAAAGAAATAGGTGTTACCCCATTTGTCGCCCTTGAACATTTCGAGCGTCAGGGTGGTAAACTTGCGGTCGGAACCGAAATCGTAGAACACTTGCATGTTCACCTGCGACTTGGCAGTGAACGCGCTGCAGAGAAGCAGCGAAAAGAAAAGCAATGATTTTTTAAAAGACATCATCCTAATGCGTAATTTATAATAAACAATAAAGCCAACACCACCAACGTGACGTTGAGGTTTTTCCATTTTCCGGCACAGAGCTTGATGATGACGTAGCTCAAGATGCCAAGGCAAATGCCGTCGGCAATGGAATAACACAACACCATCGTGATCATGGTGATGAAAGCTGGAAACGACTCACTCACATCTTCGAGATTGATTTTCTTGACGGAATCAACCATCAGCACGCCAACCATCACCAAAGCGCCGCTCGTTGCGGCAGCAGGGATGAGCAGGAAGAGCGGGGCGAAGAAAATGGAGATAAAAAACAAGGCACCAACAACCAGCGCGGTCAGTCCGCTACGCGCTCCCTCTGCCACGCCGGAAGCACTTTCGATGTAGGTGGTGATGGTGCTGCTCCCCAAGAAAGCGCCAACCGTCGTACCGATGGCATCACTCATCATGGCACGCTTCATTTCTGGCGTTTCCTTGCCTTCAACAGAGTGGCCGGTTTTCTGAACCAACGCCACCAAGGTGCCGAGCGTGTCGAAGATGTTGACCAGGAGGAGGGAGAAAATCACCATGATCATCTTGAAATTGAAGAATCCCGTTTCGGGATTGACGAAGGCCGAGAAGTCAAACTGGCAGAACACGGGCGCCATGCTGTGGGGAAGAGAAACGGGACTCCATGACACTGGCATCGAGACGACACCCATCGGGATGGCCACAACGGTGGCAATCAAAATGCTGTAGAACAATGCGCCTTTCACACCTCGCACCATCAGCAAGCCACTGAAGAGGATGGAGAAAATGCCGAGCAGACATTCATTGGAGAAACGGCCCAGACGAACAAACGTGTCGGGGTCGGCCACAATGATGTGCGCGTTTTTCAATCCGATGAAGGCGATGAACATACCAATGCCGGCTGAGATGGCATAGCGCAAGTTGTTGGGGATGCACTGCATGATGAGGTCTCTCACGTTGAGAAACGTGATAAGAATGAAGAGTATGCCCTCCACAAGTAAAACGGCCAATGCCTGCTGCCACGTCAGACCCATGGCTTGGCAGAGCGTAAAAGCAAAAAAGGCGTTCAGCCCCATGCTCGGCGCCTGCGCAAACGGGAGCCTTGACATGAAGGCCAGCAACACGGTGGCCACGCCGGCTGCAACGGCTGTTCCGGTGAAAAGCGCGGCCTTGTCCATTCCGGTCGTGGAAAGGATGGCGGGATTGACGGCCAAAATGTAGCACATGGTCAGGAATGTGGTCAATCCGCCAATAACTTCCACCCTCACCGACATTTTTTGCTTGTCAAATCCGAGAAGTTTTTGAAGTGTCATATATTAATGTATGTAATCTGGTTTCAGAATGGGCTTGAGACACTGAAAATATGTTTCGGCAGACACGTTTATGGTGTGTCCTGTTTTCATTACTTACTCTGGTTCCAGCATTCCGCCCGTTAGACAAAGGCAAAAACAAAGCCTCGATTCTGACGCGGACTCCGGCAGTCCACCGCTTCCGCATCAGAATCGAGACTTGTTTCTAAATTTTATTTGAGCAATTCAGAAAGCGTTTTATCAAGTTCCTCACCGCGCAATCCTGTTGCCACCACCTTTCCCTGCGGATCAAAGAGGATGGTTGCCGGGATACTGTTGATGCCATAGGCTTCGCCAGCCACACAGCCCCAGCCCTTGAGGTCGGAAATGTGGTGCCAAGGCAAGTCCAAATGCTTGATGGCACCTGTCCATGCTTTTTTGTTATTGTCGAACGACACGCCGACAATATCAAAACCCTTGTCGTGGAATTTGGCATAGGCGGCCTTCACATTGGGCATTTCCTTACGGCAAGGACCACACCAAGAGGCCCAGAAGTCGACAAGCACGTATTTTCCGTGTCCAACAAATTCTGAGAGTTTGCGTTCCACGCCGGTTGTATCAGCACAAGAGAAATCAACCATCGGCGAACCCTTCACCTGATGTTTCCATCCGTTGATGGCCTTATGCATGGGGGCCATCATGCTGGTTTCGAAAAACGCGGGTTTCTTATCAGCAATGGCAATGATTTCCTCACGTGGCATATCGCCGGCCACCGAACGAAACAAGATAGCTGGGAAGATGGCCTTGGGATTTTCTTCGATACACTTCTTCACCTCTGCCACCATAGCTTCCACAATTGACTTATACTCGTTGTTGATGCGGAGGCCGATGCTGTCTGGCACCTGTCCCTTCTCGCGGTAGCTGTTGTATTCTTTTGACAAAACCGCCAAGCGGGCTATTTTGGCGTTGTGGCTGGCCGACCAGCGTGTCAGGGCTTCGTTTTCAGCAGTTCCGCTGGTGGTTTGGTTTTCAATATCAACCTTCACATTGCCGTCCAAAACAACAGGCACAGAGTTTGTTTTCTTCGCACGGACATAGGCAAACATTTTGCCCTTGGCATCTCCGCTAAAGGAGAACTGTCCGTTTTTAACCATCGTACTGTCAATCTGACGCGACTCGGCGCTCTGAAGATATACGACAGCAACTCCCTTTGGAGCCTTGCCACTGACGGTGTACTGCTGAGCACTCGCACCTAAGGCCATTACGGCCAACGTGGCAACTAACAATTGTCTCTTCATATTGAATTTATTGTTTTTAAAATACTATTTACATAGGCGGGGCTATAAACCCGGGTGCAAAGGTAGTTTTCATTCATCAGTCTGCCAAGCATTTTATAAGGATTTTGACAACAAGTTGCTGTCCTGTTTTAATTTTGAAGGGGCAGTTATTCAGATTGGTTCAATTAAATATTGTATCTTTGCAGAAGATAGGCTACACCTCAGCCATCAGAACACCTATTATATATAAATAAGGTATATACGTCAATATAAATATGGACAACTATATCGTTTCGGCACGCAAATACCGTCCTGACACGTTTGACACCGTTGTTGGGCAGCATGCCTTGACCACTACACTCAAGAATGCCATTGCCTCAGGGAAACTGGCACATGCTTACCTGTTCTGCGGTCCGCGCGGTGTAGGCAAAACAACATGTGCCCGCATTTTTGCCAAGACAATCAACTGTCTTCACCCGAAAGAAAACGGCGAAGCATGTGGCGAATGCGAAAGCTGCAAGGCTTTCAACGAGGGACGAAGCTATAACATACACGAATTTGACGCGGCCTCAAATAACTCGGTTGAAGATATCCGCTCACTCATCGAACAGGTGATGATGCCACCGCAAGTGGGACGCTATAAAGTATTCATCATTGACGAGGTGCACATGCTCTCGTCACAGGCGTTCAACGCTTTTCTGAAAACGCTTGAAGAACCGCCCTCACACGCCATCTTCATCTTGGCCACAACGGAGAAACACAAAATCCTGCCGACTATCTTGAGCCGCTGCCAGATTTATGACTTCAACCGAATGGAGGTGACTGACATCGTCAACCACCTCAAACATGTGGCAGAAAAGGAAGGCATAGAATATGAAGAAGAAGCGCTCGGCATCATTGCACACAAGGCCGACGGCGGTATGCGCGACGCTATGTCGATTTTCGACCAGGTGGTGAGCTATTCAAATGGGCACATCACCTATAAGAAGGTGATTGAAGACCTCAACGTGCTCGACTACGACTATTACTTCAAAATCACCGACCAGCTGCTCAAACCGGATATTCCAGCTGCAATGCTAACGCTCAACGATATTCTCTCAAAGGGATTCGATGGGAATTTGTTTGTCAACGGGCTCGCAACGCATTTCCGCGACTTGCTCGTCAGCCATGACGAACAGACTTTGCCACTGCTCGAAGTGGCGGCTTCGGTGCGCGAACGCTATAAAGAACAAGCAGCACGCTGCCAACCGAAATTTCTCTTCCATGCGCTCAGACTCTGCAACCGCTGCGACCTGAGTTACCGCACCAGCAGCAACAAGCGCTTATTGGTGGAACTGACCTTGATTGAAATCGCACAAGGAGATGACGACGAGAGCTGTGGGCTTGGCCCTACGAAACGTCTTAAACCCCTATTCAAAAAGCAGCAGGCCGCCACAAAACCGGCCGCACCGCAAACCGCAACTCCTGCGGCAGTAAGCGCAAACACAGCAACAACGCAAACAACACCGCACACTCCTCAAACGGCGGTGGAGCCACAACAGATTCAACAACAGGTTCAACAACCGGCAGCACACCAAATGCCGCCGATGCCAAAGGCACAAAATCAGCCAACATCGGCACGCCCAATTGTCACGCTCTCCATTCGTCCGGAACACTACAGACAACTGCAAAACGTTCAAACTACGAAGCAAGTTGCCAGTCCGGTACAATCAACGGGCATTGAAGAATGCCAACCGTTTGATATGAGCGACCTCTCTTACCAGTGGTATCGCTACGCCTTGTCGCTTCCGAAAGAGCAGGCCGCACTGGCTGGGCGCATGAAGAACATCGAACCAGCCATCGCTGACAACTGGACAATTGACATTCCCGTTGAAAACGAGCAGGTCATCCGCTTCATGAACCCAATCAAAGAGTCTCTGACGAAGCATCTGCAAACGAGCCTCCACAATTCACACATCACGCTCAACTACCGACTTATCAAACACGCTGAAGAGCGGAAAGCATACACGCGTAAGGAGGTTTTGGAATCGATGATGAAGAGAAGCCCGGCTTTGGTCAACCTCATACGTGAATTTAATTTGGCGTTGACGTAAGCGGTGTGAAAAGGTTTTCCTTGCACACCCCCAACGCCATTGCTGAAGCGTTGCCAGCAGTTTGCCAAGACCGCCATTCATCTATAAAAACGAAGCGGGCAGCAAGCCCCCTTCCCTCTGACAGAATTTTTACAAACAAGAAAACATATAAAAATGGAACAACCAAACAAGTACATCAGCGTTGCATACGAACTCTACACCGACAACGAAAAGGGCATCCACGAACTCGTGGAGAAAGCTCCGGCAGAACACCCCTTCCAGTTTATCTCTGGACTTGGTGTAGCCCTCGACGCTTTTGAAAGCCACATCGCCGCACTGAACGAAGGTGACAATTTCGACTTCACGCTCTCTGTTGACGAGGCATACGGCCCATACATTCAAGAACACGTCATCGAACTCGACAAGGCTGTCTTCTGCATCGACGGGAAATTTGACAAAAACACCATCTATCCCGGCAACATCGTTCCTTTGGTGAATGCCGACGGCAACCGTTTCCAAGGCCTCATCACGGATGTCAAGGAAGACAAAGTGGTCGTTGACCTCAACCACCCTCTTGCCGGCAAAGCCCTCCACTTCAAAGGACAGGTTGTCACTTCACGCGAAGCAACCAACGAGGAAATCAAAGACCTCATCAACAGAATGAGTGGCGAAGGCTGCGGCGGAAACTGCGGCGGCTGTGAAGGCGGATGCCACGGAGAAGGACATGGCGATGGCGAATGCTGCGGCAAACACGAAGGACATCACCACGATGGCGAATGCTGTGGCAAGCACGAAGGACACCACCACGGAGAAGGATGCTGCGGAGGCGGACACGGACACTGCCACTAAGCCGACATTATCTTTTCAATTATAGCAATTTCAAAATCGGGCGCTTTGCGGCGCTCGATTTTTCACATCCAACATTCAAAGCAAACACCCCATGAACACGTTTGGACATCTATTCAGACTGACCACCTTCGGAGAAAGCCACGGCCCAGGCATCGGAGGTGTTGTTGACGGCATGCCTGCCGGCATTGAGATCGACCTTGATTTCATACAAGAAGAGCTCAACCGACGCCGACCGGGACAAAGCAAACTCACCACTTCACGAAAGGAGGGAGACCGCGTCGAATTGCTGTCTGGCGTTTTCGAGGGACGCTCCACGGGTTGCCCCATAGGTTTTCTTGTACGCAACGAAAACCAACATTCTGACGACTACGACAACTTGCGCGACACGTTTCGCCCAAGTCATGCCGACTACACTTATTTCTGCAAATACGGCCTCCGCGACCATCGTGGAGGCGGACGCTCGTCGGCACGTGAAACCATCGCCCGTTGTGTTGGCGGCGCTTTGGCCAAACTCGTGCTGAAACAACTCGGCATAAACATCACGGCATACACATCGCAAGTCGGCCCGATTTGCCTGCAACGCGACTACCATGAACTCGACTTCAGCCAAATTGAACAAAACGCCGTGCGCTGCCCTGATATGGAAAAGGCCGCAGAAATGGCGCAACTCATCTCGGAAGTCAAAGCCGACGGCGACACCATCGGCGGCATCATCACCTGCGTGGTACAAGGCTGCCCCGTTGGACTTGGATCGCCGGCTTTCGGCAAACTGCATGCCGAACTGGGCGCGGCCATGCTCGGAATCAACGCGGTTAAGGGATTTGAATATGGCGAGGGATTTGCCGGCGTTTGCGCACGCGGCAGCGAACAAAATGATATCTTCATCCCCAACGGACACGGCGGCATCACCACACGGACAAACCACAGCGGAGGCATTCAAGGCGGCATCAGCAACGGAGCCGATATCTGTTTCCGCGTAGCATTCAAGCCCGTGGCAACGCTTCTGCGCGAACAAGAAACTATGGACATCCACGGAAAGGAAACCATTGTCAAGGCACGCGGACGCCACGACCCATGTGTACTTCCACGCGCCGTACCTATCGTTGAAGCGATGGCTGCAATGACAATTCTTGACCATTATTTACTCAATAAAACCGTCAGGTGTTAAATACTTTTTCGTTGCGCAAGAAAAAACCATAAGAAAGCGCCACGATTGCAATCATTTATTTACATTTGCGAATAAAATCTTGTCGTGATGACAACATCTTGATTAGTTTAGTTAAGTCTAGTTTAGTTTTTGTGTTGGTTAATGGAGGCTCGGAATACCGGTGTCTCCATTAATTATTTTATAAGAGGCAGGACGATTTTTATAAGGGGGGGCAAGAATGGTGCGCTGATTTCATTGCGAAAATGCAGGAGCTTTTAAAGTAAGCATCCCGTGCAGGCCGTATTGTATAATTACAAATAAGCCAAAGTCTTGAT
>ENA-OROK01000262-OROK01000262.1-human-gut-metagenome-genome-assembly--contig:-NODE-262-length-68098-cov-4.548506_pt1 | contig 68098 bp, 66 predicted proteins | sample MGYA00242127_ERZ509046 | MGnify/ENA primary metagenome ERZ509046 (study PRJEB26280, sample SAMEA2338728) | human gut metagenome | biome: human gut; feature: human-associated habitat; material: faeces... | reverse complement strand
AGACCAGCCCCCCCCCACGGGCTGATCTGCGCCGCTTCTTTGTTCGGCCTGCGGGCCGGGACGAGGGACAAAACGCATACGGGAAATTGCATTTTCGGGTTGCGATTTTCGACAATTCGGGTTATAATAAGATTAACCCAAATAGGAGGTTGCAACATGAAGGAAGTGGGTAAACGTCTAAAGGCCCTGCGGGATAGTATCGGTTTTTCACAGGTGAAAATGGCGGAGGCAGTTGGCTCTACACAGTCCAGTATCAACCGCTATGAAAACGGACAGTCCACCCCGCCCGTTGAACTGTTCCGCCGCTATGCGGATTACTTTGATGTGTCGCTGGACTATATCTTTGCCCGGACGGACAAGCCCCAAGGGGTGACATACGAGTTTAAGCCCAAAGCCGCCCCGGAGAGAGAAGAAATGCGCCGCTTCATTGAAATGTGTTTTGACCCCCAATCCCCCATGAATGAGAAGTTGAAAGAAACCCTGTACCGTATGATGGAGGGCGAACAATGAAAGCTGTGATATACGCCCGCTATTCCTCCGACAGCCAGCGGGAAGAAAGTATCGAGGGCCAGATTAGAGAATGTACCGCCTTTGCCGAAAAGAACGGCATTACCATCCTGCGCCACTACATAGACCGGGCTTTTTCCGCCAAGACAGACAACCGCCCGGAGTTTCAGAACATGATTAAGGACAGCGGCAAGCGGCTGTTCGATATGGTCATTGTCTGGAAGCTGGACAGGTTCGCCCGGAACCGCTACGACAGCGCCCGGTACAAGGCCACCTTGAAGAAAAACGGCGTGAAAGTTGTGTCCGCCACCGAGGTCATTTCAGACGGGGCCGAGGGTATCATTTTGGAGAGCGTGTTGGAGGGGTACGCCGAATACTACTCCGCCGACCTGTCCGAAAAGGTAGTCCGGGGCATGACGGAGAACGCCCTGAAGTCCAAGTACAACGGCGGCACCCTGCCCATCGGCTATCAAATCGACAGCGAACAGGTTTTCCAGCTTGACCCACTGACCGCCCCTTTTGTGCTGGAAGCCTTCCGGCGTTACGACGAGGGGGCCACTATGACCCAAATCCGGGACTGGCTCAACGAGCAGGGCGTAAAGAATACGAGGGGCCAAAAACTGACCTACAACAGCGTCCAGCACCTTTTGAACAACCGCCGCTATATCGGGGAGTACACCTACCGGGATGTAGTCGTGCCGGATGGTATTCCCGCCATCGTCCCTCAAGACCTCTTTGACCGGGTGCAGGAAAAGCTGGCGAAGAACAAAAAGGCCCCGGCCCGCCATAAGGCCGAGGACGATTATCTGTTGACAACCAAGCTGTTCTGCGGCTACTGCGGGGCCTACCTCTGCGGCGAGAGCGGCACCAGCCGCACCGGGAACGTCCATCACTATTACAAGTGCGTGTCCGTGAAAAAGAAGCGGCAGGAGTGCCACAAGAAGTCTGTCAAGAAGGGATGGATTGAGGATTTGGTGGTGGGCGAAACCATGAAGATGGTGATGGACGATACCGCCATTGAAGCCATCGTGTCCATGCTTATGGATTTGCAGGACAGGGAGAATGTGAACTTGCCGCTATATGAACAGCAGTTGCGGGAGGCGGACACGGCCATTCAAAACTTGCTCAACGCCATCCAACAGGGTATCTTAACCAAGTCCACGAAAGGGCGACTGGAAGAACTGGAAGCCACGAAAGAGGAACTGGAAACCCGGATAGCCTGTGAGAAGCTGGCGAAGCCCAAAATCAGCGCCGAGTTTATGACCTTCTGGCTCCACCGCTTCCGCAAGCTGGACGTGCGGCAGAAGTCCCACCGCAAGATGTTGATTGACACTTTCATCAACGCTATTTTCCTCTATGATGATAAAATGGTGCTAACCTTCAACTACAAGGAAGGGACGACAACCATCACCTTTGACGACCTAAAAGCGGCGCTGGACGGGAAGAATATGGGTTCGGATTTGGATTGCTTAACGGCACCAAATCAACACAATCTGAACTGCATCTTCTCAGTATTTCTTAGGATTTGGACTATTGTTTTATTTAAAAGAGTTAAGATCAATAAGATTCTTGGCAATCCTTGCTCAGAATGGTCTTTGAAAATGCTTGCTTGTGGCAATTACCTATGTTATTCTGGTATTGTGTATAGATGCGATAGACTCATCAAGATTTTAACAGAATATATGCTGTAACTTTGAGTGTTTGGGTGATATACTTATCTGGATGGTAACAGGACACCGATATGTATCTGAGTTTTAGGTGAAATTTTATCTGCCGGGGTTGTTCCGCGAGCGTTATGACAAAAACTGCATTTGAATAAAGACTATACCCGCCGTGTGATAAAAAGATTGGAAAACGGGACTTAAGAAAGGTATGGTCGAAACAAGATACCAGGATATGTTGTTTGTTTTAACCAAAAATGTCAAAAACAGGTGACGAATTGTCGGAAAAGGTAGTACTCGCATATCAAAATTATCAGATCCATTAAATGAAACAGAACGTCAACAATTTATCAATGCCACGTTAATGATAAAAGAGCTTCTGGAGATGTAGGGGAATTGTAAAATAGAGATCGTATCATACCAAAAGCAATACAAAAATGACTTCATTGATTTAAACCTGGCATGGCTGAATAAATATTTTAAGATTGAAAAGAATGATCTGGACATGTTAAACGGCGTAGAGTCGCTTATTGAACAAGGTGCGGCCGTTTATTTTGCTGTAGATCAAGAAAAGGTCATTGCAACCTGTATGATCATTCCAAGAGAGAATTGTACGTGGGAAATTTGTAAACTTGCTACCAATGAAAAATATCAAGGAAATGGGGCAGGTTCGGCGGTTTTAAAAGCGTGTATGAATCATGCTGTAGAACACGGTGCAAAAAAGTTGATGATTGTTTCAAACCGCATACTGACCGCGGCTATGCATCTATATTCTAAAATGGGATTTTATGAGGTGCCGATAGACAATATGGAATATGAACGCGTCAATATCCAACTCGAACTAAAAATCAAGTAGTATTAATTGTGTTTTCTGTACAAGCTGGAATGCAAATTCATCTTCATATGAATTAAATGATCACTCTTTTTAAGTTACTGTCTTGCTGCTCCAGTTAATCTGTGGAGGTTACGGAGTACCTTTATTTTCAAAAAAATCAATACTTAATGGACAATTTTGTCAATTCGTTTTTATATCTATAATGACGACTATTCTCATGTTTGTTCTCGCATATCTCCTCTGACTGATAACCTAATCTGGCAGTAATTTCTAAGTGATTATAGTAATAATTTAATGCTCTCTTTTTTGGTATCGTATTACTAAGACTCATATAGAGGTAGGATAATACATCCTTGTAAATTATTCCAAGTGTGTATCATGCTACCGTTATATCTTGACTTAAAGTCCAAAAAAGTTACAGTTTTTGGTGGAGGAGCTGTAGGATACAGAAAAGCTTCATATTTTGGAGAAGAAGCAGATGTGACAGTAGTCAGTAAAGAGTTTGTAGATGATTTCTCAAACTCTTCATATGAGCTGGTTAATGCAGACATATTTGAAGTAGCAGATGAGTGGATTGAAAAATCTGACTTTGTAGTCGCAGCAGCCGACCCGTGTGTAAATGATTTCGTATCTAAACGGTCTGAGGTGGCGGGGAAGCCTTACAACAGATCAGATTCCCCAGGATCCTTCTTAATACCGTCTCTTGTTAAACGGGATAATTTTTCTGTAGCCATATCTACATATGGAAACAGCCCGGCCATGTCTAGATATCTCAAAGTCTGGCTGGATCAATATCTTGATGAAAAATATGACAAGATGATTGAGTTTCAGAGGCAGCTCAGAGATGAACTGAAAAAGACGATTCCCAACCAGAAAGAAAGAGAGAAGATTTTAAGAGAAGTTCTTGAGGATCCTACTGCTTGGACTGCTGGAAGTTTTGGCATTGAAACTGTAATAAGTGCTCACATTACGCATAAGCAGACTGAAATGTCGACTATAGATAATCTTGGAAAGACTGATACACAGACTCTTCTGGATGCTGTTTGCAGTTTAGACGGAGTCAGCGGAGCTGTGGTCCTCAAAACCTGCAATAGGATCGAAGCCTACATCTCTACGTACGATCCCAAAGCTTCAAGAAAAGCGCTGGAGACTCTTGTAAACTCCTACATTCCTTTTGGTACAGGCAGTGATTTGGTACAGTATCTTACTGGAAAAGATTCTGTAAAACACTTGATCAGGGTTTCATGCGGTCTTGAATCGATGATTATCGGTGAAGATCAGATTCTTGGACAAGTTAAGACTGCATATGATCTGGCAGAGTCACAGGGCGTGGCTGGTCCCGTTCTATCTGTTATATTTAGACAGGCCATATCTGCGGGTAAAAAGGTGAGGACTGAAACAAAAGTTAACAAAGGATCTGTTTCAGTCGGGTCAGCTGCAGTTGAGCTGGCAGAGATTAAATTTGGGGATTTGTCAGATAAAACTATTCTAATCGTAGGTGCTGGAGAAACCGCATCATTGATCGCAAAACATTTAATTGGTAAAAATCCAAAAACAGTTTTCGTTTCAAATCGTACTTATTCTCATGCAGTAGAGCTGGCATTTACTTTAAACGGCATGGCTGTTAGATTTGACAATCTTTTGGATTATCTGAAGGATGCTGATGTAGTTTTATGCGCTACTGCGGCAGCCCACAATGTTCTCAAGAAAGAACATTTTGTCAAGGCAATGGAATCCAGACCTGAAAGGACAATGATGGTCATAGATGTTAGTTTTCCAAGAAATGTAGATCCGGAAGCAGCCACTGTTCCTGGAGTGGAGTTGTATGACATAGATGGTCTCAGGGAACTCGCTGAAGAAAACATCTTAAAGAGAAGAGCTGAGATAAAGAATGCTGAATTAATTATTGATGAAGAATTATCTCTTCTGGATTCTAAGATTCGTGAAATGAAAGCCGATGATCTGCTTGGAAAGTTATATACTAAATTTGACGCTTTAAAAAATAGAGAACTTAAGAAAGCTAAGTGCAAATTGAGATCTGGCAATAAAGATCCTGACGAGATTCTAGAAGACTTTTGTGATTCATTATCCAATAAGTTCCTTGCAGACATTACCTGCAGTCTAAAAGAAGCTTCTAGGAATGGAAATTTTGAAATGCTTGACATAGTCAGCGATATATTTTGTTTGAGAGGTGATGAAAATTCTACCAGAAAACCGTCTTCGAAGGCTGCGGATTAATCCTACTATCCGATCATTGGTCCGTGAAACATCGTATAATTTATCTGATTTAATCTATCCAATGTTTGTTGATGAAAATATCTCTAAACCCAGAGAAATCGCATCAATGCCTGGAGTTATAGCATATCCGCTGAACATGATTGCAGATGAGTCTGCATCAGTGAAGGATCTTGGAATTAATGCAATTCTGCTTTTTGGAATACCATCTCATAAAGATGACCATGGAAGCGGAGCATGGAGTGAAAATGGCATAGTTCAAAAAGCCACCAGATCTATAAAAGAAATCTCAGATATGACTGTCATCGCAGATCTTTGCTTATGTGAATATACAACCCATGGGCACTGCGGTGTATTAGATAATGAAATTGTAGATAATGACTCAACTATTGATCTGTATGCAAAAACTGCTGTGAGCCAGGCAGAGGCCGGAGCTGATATGGTAGCACCATCTGGAATGATGGACGGCCAGGTTGAGAAAATGCGTGAAGCATTAGATTCCAGCGGGTACATCAATACACCAATTATGGCATACTCTGCAAAATATGCATCTGCATTTTACGGACCGTTCAGGGAAGCTGCAGAAAGCACTCCGTCTTTTGGAGACAGACGTACACACCAGATGGATCCTGCAAACCTCCGAGAAGCTTTCAGGGAAATGGAAGCTGATCTGAGGGAAGGAGCAGATATTTTGATGGTAAAACCTGCAATGCCTTACTTAGACGTGATCAGGGAGGCTAGAATGAGATATGATGTTCCTATCGCAGCATATCAGGTGAGCGGTGAATACGCTATGCTTGTTGCGGCAGCACAAAATGGATGGCTAGATCGTAAAAAAGCAGTTCTAGAATCTCTGACGTCTATAAAACGGGCAGGAGCAGATATGATTATAACTTATTTTGCAAAAGAAGTTGCTGAGGGATTAAATGACCTCTGAACGTTCTAAATTACTATACGAAAAATCTTCTGCTCTGCTTCCAGGAGGAGTATCTTCTCCAGTCAGGGCATTCAAGCCATATCCGCGTTTCATTAAATCTGGGAAAGGCAGCAGAATCATTGATGTTGATGATAATAAATATATTGATTATTGCATGGCGTTCGGCCCTTTAATCCTGGGACACTCTAATGACGTCATATCTAGTGCAGTTGCAGAGCAATTGTCAAAGGGAACTCTATTTGGTGCTCCATCCGAACTGGAAATAGAATTTGCAGAATCAGTGTGCCGGCATTTTCCTTCCATCGAAATGCTGAGACCTGTTAGCACTGGAACTGAGGCCACAATGCATGCTATACGGCTGGCCAGGGGATATACAGGCAAAAAGAAAATAATTAAAATGGAGGGAGGATTCCACGGCGCACACGATTCTGTGCTTGTAAAAGCTGGATCAGGAGCATTAACACATAGCGTTCCTAATTCTGCAGGAATACCTGAAGAATCCACAAGAAATACTATTTTAGTTCCATTCAATGATTTAAATGCAATTGAGGAGGCATTCAAATCAAATCGTGGAGAAATTGCGGCAGTGATTACCGAACCTGTAATGGGAAACACAGGTCCGATATTGCCTAAGAAGGATTACCTGAAAGGACTGAGGGAAGTAACAATCACTAATGACTCTCTTCTGATATTTGATGAGGTTATTACAGGATTTAGACTTTCATTGGGAGGAGCTCAGGAATACTACAACGTAAAGCCAGATATCACAACTTTAGGAAAAATCATAGGTGGAGGTCTGCCTATCGGTGTATTCGGTGCTTCTTCAGAAATAATGTCCTCCATCTCCCCCGTTGGGCCTGTATATCAGGCTGGAACGTTTGCAGGCAATCCGTTGTCTATGAGTGCCGGCATTGCTGCAATAAAATGCTTAGAAAAAATAAACTATAGTGATTTAAATTCATTAGGAGAGTTGATGAGAACTTCACTCGATAAAGTAGCCTCTGAACTAAACATACCTCATGTAGTCCAAGGTATCGGGTCAATGTTTCAGATATTTCTGACTTCTAAGCCGGTTGAGAACTATGCAGATGCATTAACCTGTGATTCTGCTGGTTTTATGAAGCTTTTCCAGGGTCTGTTGGATGAAGGCATTTACGTCCCTCCATCACAGTATGAGACGAGTTTTGTCTCTACAGCGCATACATCATCTGATATCAGCAGGACAGCCGATGCATTTTTTAAGGTAATGTCGGAGGTGCTAAGGTGATACTCGGAACGCGCAGCAGTTCCTTAGCTATGGCTCAAACAAACATCGTTGTATCACTGCTTGCTGGTGAGGATATTGAAATAAAAAAGATCAATACTTCTGGAGATAAAATAATAGATAAACCGCTCCGGTCGTTCGGCATTGGAGCGTTTGTCCGAGAACTTGATGCAATGATCGTATCTGGTGAAATAGATCTTGCAGTCAACAGTCTGAAAGATATGCCGTCTGAAGATGCAGAAGGCACTGTATTAGCCGCGGTCCTGCCGCGCGGTCCTGTTGAAGATGTTCTGCTGTCTGATTTTCCTTTGGAGGAGCTTCCAGATGGTGCTGTGGTTGGAACATCAAGTGTACGCAGAGCAGCAATACTTCACAATATCCGTCCAGATATTGAGATCAAAGATCTGAGAGGCAATGTCCATACTAGACTGGACAAATGGAAACGCGGAGACTATGATGCAATAATACTGGCAAGAGCAGGTTTGGAAAGACTTCATCTTCAGGAAAATTATCATATTCTGGATCCTGAAGTGTTTGTTCCAGCTGCAGGACAGGGAGCCATTGCAGTAGTGTGTGCAGAGAACTCTCCCTATCTGCCAGTACTCTCTAGACTGAATGATGATATTACTAGAAAAGATGTAGATATAGAGAGAAAAATTCTCTGCGAACTTGGATCTGGATGTTCCATACCTGTGGGGATTCATGCAACAAACGGCGGCTCAAGGGTAACAGCCGTTGCTGTTTCAGATAACAGCATCGTCAGAATCTCTCAGAAAATTAATGATGATAATGATATAAAATCTGTAGCGGATGAACTGCGCTGCGGTATATGTGGTGAATGATATGTCTGAAGGCGTAGTCTATCTTGTTGGTGCCGGCCCTGGAGATTCTAAACTAATAACTGTAAAAGGATTGGAGCTTTTGAGGAATGCCGATGTAGTGGTGTATGATCAATTAGCTGGTCCAGATCTGTTAAAAGAGATAAAAAGCGGGGCGGAATTAATTGATGTAGGAAAAAAAGGCGGCTTCCACAAGGCCGAACAAGATTCCATCAATCAGATATTAGTTTCAAAAGCTAAAGAAAATAAACTAGTTGTCAGACTCAAAGGCGGAGATCCCTTTATGTTTGGCAGAGGCGGGGAGGAAGCCCAAGAACTCATAGATGCTGGTGTAAAAGTTCAGGTAGTTCCCGGAGTGACTTCTGCAATTGCAGGTCCGGCATTAGCTGGCATTCCAGTTACTCACAGGGATTATGCATCATACGTTACTTTTGTAACTGGGCATTCAAAAGACGGTAATGCTGAAGCAGTAGACTGGGAATCTCTAGCCAAAACTAAAGGAACACTTGTTATCATGATGGGTGTATCTAATTTAAGGGAAACTATGCAGAAGCTTGTAGATTTTGGAATGGATTCTGAGATCCCTGTTGCAGTAGTTCATGCAGCATCAACTCCTGCTCAGCGTTCGGTATTGGGCAATATCTCTACGATCGCTGATATCTGCGAAGACAACAAGATCACTGCTCCTGCAGTAGTTGTAGTTGGAAAAGTAGCAGCTCTGCATGACATTCTGGAGGATTTAAGATGAAGACACTTGCTGTGATGCGCCCAAAAAATCGTCTGGATGAATCAGAACAAATGGCCAGGTCTGCAGGATTCAATCCAATCTGTGCATCACCAGTGGAAATAGTCTTCAATAAATCTCAGCAATATGCTGAATTCATTGATAATTTGTCTAAGTCATTAGTAGATTATTTGATAATAACCAGTACAAACGGTGCAGAGGCAATGATCTCTCTTTCTTCAGACTTCATGTCGCAAGATGATTTTATAAAACTTATTTCTGAAACAAATATTATTGCTATAGGTCCAGTAAGTGCTGGAGCTCTTTCTAATCTTAACATACATGTTTCTGAAATTCCGTCTGAATATTCATCCAGAGGAATAGTTGAATCGCTGTCTGGAAAAGTAAAAGGCAAGAATGTGTATATTTTGAGGTCAGACCATGGTGATAAAATTCTTTCGCAGGGTCTCACAGATGCAGGAGCTAATGTTACTGACATACCAGTCTATCGTCTGATGAAAACAAAGGATGAAGACCTTATGAACCTGGCCAGAATGACATTAGCTGGAGAGATAGATGCATTTGCCTTCACTTCAGCCCTTTCTGCATCTTCATTCATCGAAGCTGTGTGCAGTTTATCTGATGAGGCAGTAAGTAAAATAAATTCTGCTACTGTAGCTGCTATAGGATATCCAACCAAAGAGCGTTTAGAATCATTAGGCATAAAGGTAGACATTGTTCCAAAAGATGCAACATACAGTTCAATGTTAGATTCATTAGTTGCTGCGTTTGCACATTCTTAATCTAATTGCAGCCTATCTTTTTAATCGGTTGCAATCCAGCCTGAAAGGTTTAATAGACGAGATATATTTCAGCCAATGCCGAAAGGCATGTGACAAAAAAGGGGATACAATAAATGAAAACCGGAGTAATTGTAATAGGACACGGAAGCAAGCTAGATTACAACAAAAAAGTAGTCGATTTTACTGCAGAAAAAATGAAGGGTATGGGTCTCGGCCCGGTTACACCTGCATACATGCAGTTGAATGCACCAACTATTGATGAGGGAATGAAATGGTTAGTTTCTCAGGGCGTGGATACTATTTTTGTACAGCCATGTTTCCTGGCATCTGGTATGCACCTAACCGAAGATATACCGCTTGCTATAGGGCTGCCGATCGGTTCTAAAGAAGGGCAGATAATGGTTGGCGATAAGCAGGTCACCCTGAAATACTGCGATCCTATCGGAGAAGATGAAAGGATAGCTCAGATCCTTGCAGACAGAATTAAGGAACGGATGTAAATGAGTATCAGCGTCCTTGTTCTAGATCTCACCCATGGCGGTGAGATACTGGCCAAGGAGTATGCACAAAAAGGATACAACGTTACAGCAGTGGATGTCTATCACACAGCCAGTCAGAGTATTAAGGATTCTCTGGCTCTATGCGGAGTGGAAGTGCTAAATGAAGCTCCGGAGAGATCATTCGATCTTGGTATTGTACCCATTCACTGCCCGGATAAATACATAGGAAAAGCAAACATTTCAAAACGCTTAACATCTCATGAGGCCGTTGGTCAACTGGCCTCATTTACTTTTCCTACTGTAGAAATAACCGGCGTGTGGGGAAAAACATCTGCCTGCCATGTTCTGGCACACATATTAACCGCATGTGGAAAAAAAGTTCTTTTGCATACTAGCCGTGGCCGGGGGATAATCAGTTCAGAAGGTTCTGTGGTGCTAAAGGATAAAGTAAGCATTGCACCTCCTGCAGTCTTAGATGCTTCAAAATTGGATTTAGATGTAGATATTGGGATATTCGAAGTCAGTATCGGCGGTACGGGGCTGTCCAGCGTTTCAGCCATAACTTCATTAGGCAACAATTATCCGATTGCTGCAGGTACAAAGAAGGCTTTTGACGGAAAGGTGCAGATGATTTCTGCCGCCAAAGGTACTGTCGTATATCCACATGATGAATCAGACATATGGTCTCCGTATGTTCCAGATGGTGTAAAAACCGTGACTTTTGGCGGCGGAGATATCAAATTGACACTGCCGGATAAACTGACACTTGGCAAGCAGGTTCCTGCCACTGTCGATACACCCGAAGGATCATACGAGGTTAAACTGCAGTCTTCATATCTTGTTCCAAGCTATTCCATTGCCATTTCTACTGCTCTAGGATGTGCATACGCATTAGGCATTGATATGGCACAAGCTGTCTCTTCATTGTCAAGCTTTAATGGGGTTCCAGGCAGGGGAGAGGTACTCAAGGAAAAGGGCTGGTTCAGAATAACTGACCGTAATCCCGGTGTAAGCGCAGGTTCCATTGCTTGGAATCTTAGAATGCTTGAGAACTATTACTCACAGACTGATATAGGGGTTGCTCTAGATCCAGTAAATGCAAAAGTCTGTGAAAAATTAGATCTTACTGATGTAAATGCCTTGCTGTCCTCGGATGAATGTGTAACTGGTCAGTATCTCATGAATATGCCGGGATTTGAAACTCCTGGATTTAGACGTATTGATGGATTTACAGATGTGCGCGGAAAGCATGAGGTTCTCATGTGTTTCACTAAGGAGGGGTATCTCTGAATGATGTTCTTCATCCGAGACCCAATCCGATCGTTGCCGCAATGTATACTCTTAGGGATCTAGACGTTGATGTAATTTTAATCCATGGACCTGCAGGATGCGGGTTCATGCCATCCCGGAGGCTTGAAGAAGCCGGTGTCCGAGTAATGACCACTGGAATGCAGGAAAATGATTTGATTTTTGGAGCAGAAGAAAAATTGATTAGAATCTTAAAGCACATAGATTCCAACTATGCTCCAGGGTTAATCGGTGTAGTTGGTACATGTTCTTCCATGATCATTGGAGAGAATTTAGACGGCGCTGTTAAAAAGGCAGATCTTAAGGCTAAGGTTCTATGTGTTGATGTGCATGGTTGCTCTGGCCCAAATACATCTGGAGCGATAAGAACGCTTGAAGTGGCTTCACTCGGTGGCATAATCAGCAAAGAAGAAGCAGACAGGCAGATCTCAATACTGCAGCGTGCAACTTTAGTTGAAAGGGAAAAAGGTCTGACCAGCAGGGAATATCTTGAGCCTCATCCAGGTGCAACTAAACTTTCAGCAGCTCTAAAGATTGTAAATACGCTTAGAAACGGAGGGAAGGTTGCGGTAGCTGTGAATGCCAAGAAAGAAACTGCTTATGGTTTTGCCGATTTAATCAAAGCAGTGGATTATGCAAAAATGAAAGTTGGCGGCAGTTCTGATTACATTGGTAATTTTGCTTTGGATATCGGGCTCCCGCGCATTAGGCGGTATGCTCAAGACATCACTGATGATCTTGTTTCTTGCGGTATAACAAATGTATCAATCACCGGCGGTTTAGATGAATATCCAGTTCTTGGCGAAGCCTGTTCAAAGGCATTAGATGCATCTCATGCCGATCTGCGTATAATCGCTGGTCTGCCGCATATTGTTCCAAATCTGAAAACAGATGATATCCTTGTAACTGATCAGCCGCGTGAGATCAGAAACTACATTGACAAAGGTTTCGAATATTCCATTGGAGAAATAAACACTCACGCTGCAGTAATGTCGGCAAGATCAATTATACCGTCAGAACTTGGAAATACAATCCGTGAAGTTGTAGATGGGGGAATCGTATGAAACAGATCGCTGTATATGGAAAAGGCGGAATCGGAAAATCTACAGTTTCGGCGAACTTATGTGCAGCTGTTGCAGAGCTTGGTTTAAAAGCTTGGTATGTTGGATGCGATCCCAAATCCGATGGCAGTATGACACTTATGGGTGGAAAGAGCATCCCTACATTTCTTGAGCAAAAAAAGTCAGGTCTGAATGAAGTTGTGTTTGAGGGATACCGGGGAATCCATTGTGTAGAAGTCGGAGGCCCACTAGCTGGAGTAGGATGTGCCGGCAGAGGTATATTAGTTGCTATGCAGGAATTATCTAAAAATTATCTGAAAGATGATGATGACTTCTTGTTGTATGATGTTCCCGGTGACGTAGTTTGCGGGGGATTCGCTTCTCCGATTAGAGAAGGATTTGCAGATGAAGTTTACATAGTGACGTCTGGTGAATATCTTTCTCTGTATGCTGCTAATAATATTGCCAGGGGCCTATCAAATCTTGATGTTAAGTTGGGAGGTATAATCTGCAACTCCAGAGAAACTGAGAATGAGAAGGATACCGTATCTACATTTGCATCAATGATTCATTCAAAGATGATAGGCTATATCCCTCGGCATTCTTCTGTAAGGGAGTGTGAAAATCACGGCATGACTGTTATAGAAGGTGCTCCCGAAAGCTCTCAGGCAGAAGCCTACAGAAAGCTTAGAGATGCTATTCTTTCTAACGACTCAGCTGCAGTCCCCGTCCCCGTAACTCCCGATGAGATCCGATGCATGCTAAGAGGGATTAATTGAGCAGTAATCATCCTAGAGTAGTTATTGCAGGTACTGGCAGCGGTGTTGGAAAGACTGCAATTACTGCTGGCATAATGAGCCGCTTGTCTAAACATCGATGTGTGCAGGGTTACAAAGTGGGTCCAGATTTCATCGACCCCATGTTTCATACTCTGGCATGTAAGAGACAATCTAGGAATTTAGACTCTTTTTTTATGGATCAAGTCACAATTAAAAATTTATTTGGATGGGCTTCGCAAGATGCAGATATCAGCATTATCGAAGGTGTCAGAGGCCTCTATGATGGATTAACCTCTACAGGAGATGATGGCAGCACTGCAGAAATTGCAAAATTTCTTGGTGCTCCAGTTATCCTGGTGGTCAATGCTAGAAGTTTAGCCAAAAGTGCTGCAGCACACGTTCTGGGATTCAAAATGCTGGATCCAGATGTAACAATTGCCGGTGTAATCTTGAACAATGTTAGCGGAGACCGACATAGAAAGAAAGCTACTGAGGCAGTTGAAAATCTGACTTCTATTCCAGTAGTTGGAACTGTAGAAAAACTTCATGAGAAACTGGCAGAACGTCATTTGGGTTTAGTCACAACCTTTGAGTCTGATAATTCAAAGATTTTAAAACAGACTTCTGATATGGTTGAGAACATTGATTTTTCACAAATAGAAGAAATTGCAGACAATGCTGCTGACATGCAGTTTAATATTAACTGTCCATTTGAAACTTCACCTTGTGAGAATGTTAAGATAGGAATACCATTTGATAAGGCATACTCATTTTATTATCATGAAAATTTAGAATCTCTCCACTATGCTGGTGCACGTTTGAAATATTTTAAACCTACTGAAGGAGAATCACTCCCAGATGTTGATGGAATATACCTTGGCGGGGGATATCCAGAAATCTATGCTTCAGAAATCTCTTCTAATAAAGATTTTATTGAGGGATTAAAAACTTTTTCAGATGACGGTAAATTAGTGTATGGCGAATGTGGCGGGATGATGACATTATGTTCATCTATTGTCAATATGAATGAATATAAAATGGCTAATATATTCCCTGAGAAAGCTGTTCAAACGCAGCAGAGGCAGGGACTGTCTTATGTAAAAGCTACTGCTACTCCAGATAATTTTCTTTTCGCAGGACAAGAAATAAGATCTCATGAATTTCATTATTCTCATCTAGATCCGTCACCGTCTGGGCCATTTGCATATTCTATCTCGAGAGGTACTGGATTCAATAATGGATTTGATGGTAAAATTGTAAATAAAACAATTGGTACGTATATGCATCAACACGCATTATCAACTAAGTCTTGGGGAACATCATTTGTGAAGTTTATGTCTGATGCATGATTATAGTGTTTCTTTATTCCAATAATTACATCACCGGAACTTATAACTGGTAAACCTTTTTTCATCAGTCTCTTCTTCTCAATTGGATTTAATTCTGAAGCGTAATATACCTTATCTCCAGGAGACATATCCACATTGCCGTTTGCATACACGATTGCTAATGCGATATCTCCAGGTGTCAGTTTTTCCATTATTTCGATAGTTCCTCCGCTTTCAATCATACTTTCAATAATATATTGAGATAATTTTGGAGAAAATGCGATTCTGCTTCTTTTCTGAGAGTGAAGAATGGATGGGTATGCAACATTATTGTGTGGTAAATTCATGACATATCTGCGACCTAATTTGGCAGAGGCATGGAACTCAATAAGCCTTTCAGCTGTGCTTTCCGGAGCAACTACAATCAGCTGCGACAGCGAAGCTTCTTCCAGTGCCTTATCAATATCGTCCATGCTGTAGTGAATGGATGCTAGCTTCACATCTTTCCGAGGACTGTCTATGCGCTCTGGAAAATCTGTAACAAAAACCAGAGTTGAAACTCCCACATCTTTTAGTTTTCCTGCGAGTTCTATGGCCCACATCTTATTGCTGATAAATCCTACTCCGTGCCGCGGCGGTTCTGTGATCTCCAGATGCCTTGCCAGTGGCAGTGCGATTATGCTGTATATTATCCCTGCGCCAAGAACTACGCCAAATACGACAGGCAGTAAAAATTCACATCCTATGCCAGCCTGTGTCAATGATACTGAGAATTGAGATGCTGTAGCGGCTGCGACAATACCTCTAGGTTCCATAAATGCAATCATAATCTTTTCTTTTTTGCTTAACTTCGTTCCGCTTAACGCAATTCTGGACGCTAGCGGACGAAGGATTAGTATAACAAATACTAATATGATTACAATCGGAACAATATATGTTATAAGTCCATTTATTGGTACCAGCGCTCCAAGTGTAACAAATAATATTCCTATGATGAGAACTTCAACAGTCATTCCGAAACCTTTTATGCTGGTCATAGACACAGCTCTTTGATTTCCTAAGATGAATCCTAGAACTGTTGATGCGAATAATCCAGAACCTGGCACCATGACTTCTGAAAACGTAAAGGCAATTACCGCAAACATCAGGCATACCGCAGCTTCCAAGGTATCAGAAACCATATTTCTGGAGAGGATTATTGTAAGCAGTATTGCAAGGACTATTCCTACGGCTATTCCGAATCCAGCGCAGATCACGAGATTTAAAATAGGATTGGTATGACCTACAGACAATATAACATTTAGAATAACTATTCCTATTGTTGCACCAATCGGATCTAGGAAAACACCTTCCCATTCAAGGACACTGGCAACCTTTCTTTTTAATCCAGTTGATTTGATCAATGGACCGATAACCGTAGGGCCAGAGACTCCCAGTATTGCGCCTACTAACAGGGCCATATCTATGCTTACATCCAGCACATAATACAGCAGTACGGCGGTTCCAAAAATTGTGATCAAAAGTCCTATGCTTGTAAGTCTGACAACAGGTTTACGGCTTTCAGCGGGAAGATCTGCAATATGTAATTTTAATGCACTTTGAAAAAGCAGTAGAGAAACTAAAAATGTAACTCCTGGATATAAGAGATCTCCAAAGATCTGTTCCGGCTTTACTATGCCAAAAACACCTCCTGCAATCAGACCTGCAGGTAATAATATTAAAAGCGGAGGAATTCTCAGCAATCTTCCCAGCCATTGGGCGCCAATTCCAATGACGAATATTGCGAGCAGGCCTAAGTAAATCTCGCTTTCCATGGTCTGATCTCTAGTTAGCAGAAAGGTGAGTTTGGTGTTTTGCCAAACTCATTTTTTTTGGATGTGATAGGGTTTCAGTTTAAATATGCATTGGATCAGGCCTTTAAACCGCGTCTTGCAAAAAACATACCCAGTGCAGTGATTACTACTGCTACAATAACCAATACTAGTATGTCCATTCCCAGACTCATGCTGGGAATTGATATCATCACATCTCCGACAGATACTCTCCTGGCGGCATCTGCTGCGTAAGTAAGTGGATTGACATTTGCCACTATCTTCAATGCTTCTGGGAATGAAGCGGTTGGGAACAGGACGCCAGATGCAAACATTAATGGAAGGTTCAAAAGCATGTTTATGCCCATTAGTACATCCTGGTTCTTGATTACAAGTCCCAGCGCAACAAATATCGAAGAGAATGTAAGAGCTACCATCGCAACGATCAGGATCAGCGTTAGGAAGTCTAATACATTAAATCCCGCCATGAACTTTAAGCCAAATGCAAGTCCAATAATCAGAATCAACAGGGACTGAATTATGGCTTTGACTGTAGTGGACAAGACCTTCGAGAGCGGAATGACGCCTCTTGGCACAGGTGCTGCTTTTAGTTTTTCAAGGAATCCAAATCTCCTGTCCCATACTACAGACATTCCTGCATTCATGGATGTAGTCAAGGCTGTAATTATTACAAGTCCAATAATCAGGAAGCTCATGTAATCTATTTCCTGGCCCACCTGCTCCATGGCTGAATTGATAAAACCATTCATTGCAAAACCAAAAAGACCAAGCCATATAACCGGCTGGATCAAAGCCATAAATATCTGCATTTTACTTCTGTACCAATGTTTCAACTCTCTGCCTGTAAGGGCAGAGGTCTGTCTGATGTATGTTTTCAATTCAGACATTTTATCGCCTTCTGCGGTTCTGCGCTGCAGCGGCTCTTGCTGCAAACTTGTCCATCTTCCCAGCATCATCTCTCAATGATTTCCCTGTGTATTTCAAGAATACCTGATTCATGCTGGGCTTCTGGAGTGATATATTCTTGATCTTCCATCTTTCTTCAGCTATTCTGGATAAGATTGATTCCATGGCGTTGTCACCATTTGGAGTTCTAAGGATGTATTTTCCATCTTTATACTCGATTTCATCAATTCCAGGTATTGATCTCAGGGTGTTTCTGCACTCCTGCGATTCATCAACCTCGATTTCAATTAAATCTCCACCCAGTGAAGCTTTCAGTTCATCAGGTGTACCGATAACTATGATTTTTCCCCTATCAATTATTGCAATCCGGTCACAGAGAGATTCTGCTTCTTCCAGATAGTGAGTAGTCAGGAACACAGTCATTCCACTTTGTTTTTTTATGTTTGTTATGTACTCCCAGATGATCTCTCTAGTTTGGATATCCAATCCCAGTGTTGGTTCATCCAAGAACAATATCTTTGGATGATGAATCAGACCTTCTGCTAATTCCAGCCTTTTTCTCATCCCTCCAGAATATGTATCAACACGTCTGTCAGCAGCTTCTTCTAATTTCACTATTGAAAGAAGTTCATCTATCCTCTCTTTTGCAACATTTTTGGGAACATCGTATAGGTCTGCCTGCAGCTGCATATTCTCTCTTCCAGACAGCTGGTCATCGGCTGTCAGAGCCTGCGGCACCAAACCAATTGTTTTACGTACTTGCTTAGCTGATTTGACAGAATCTTTACCGTCTATTACTATCTGCCCGCTTGTAGGTGTCAGAAGAGTGGTAATCATTGAAATCGTTGTTGACTTTCCAGCACCATTCGGTCCTAAAAAGCCAAAGATCTCTCCTTCTTTTACATCGAAGCTTACTCCATCAACTGCACGAATGTTTTTGTCAAAGATCTTCTTTAAATCCCTGACCTCAATAATATTTTCCATAGCCTCTCCTCATCCTTCGCAGTTTTTCATTACTAGTTTGAGAATATATACCTTTAACGTTGTTTTATATACAACTGCTCAACGATTTAATAGATAGATTTATTAATTAACAATGGACTCTATTAATGCTTAATTTAATTCAGTGCTGAATAGCACTTTTGTTTGATGCTGTGTGATTATCGTAGTTGTAATCGCCTCATAAAAATCTTTTAGACAGCAAATAAGGAGGAGTAATATGACTGATTTGTTGAGTCTGAATACTTGTGTTGTGTGTGGAGAGCCCATACTTTACAGAAACACCCCAGAAACCGCTATCTGTTCTGTATGTGGAGTACAGTTTGATTGTGAAGGCTCCTGTGCCAATGGACACAGTGTCTGTAAAAGCTGTTATGACAATAAAGCAATAAACATAATAAAAACAACATGCCTTGGATCTGAATCAAAAAACCCATATGATATTGCAATTGCGATTATGAAGAATTCTGCAGTGCGAATGCATGATGTCAAGCATCATATCCTGGTGGGTGCGTCACTGCTTACCGCATACAACAATGCTGGAGGAGATATTGATGACATATCCGCTGCTTTGGATGAAATGGAAAAGCGCGGCAAGCAGGTGCCTCCAGGTGCTTGTGGATACTTTGGATCCTGCGGGGCCGCGGTAAGTTGCGGAGCGTTTTACAGCATAATCTCAAAATCCACACCATACAGTGAAACTCAGTGGGGACTTGTAAACACTTTGACTGGTACATGCCTCATTGAAATTGGAAAAATCGGAGGTCCGCGGTGTTGCAAACGTGATTCATTCATTGCATTGAACACCGCTATTGACTTTGTGGATTCTAATCTGGGTATACAAATGCAGAAACCTGATAAATTAGTATGTGATTTTAGTGAAAGAAATAAGGAATGCATAAAAGAAAAATGTCCATATTACAATAAGGAACAATTGGAAAATCACGATTGATCAGAGCGTATCCGCTTTGTATGAATCACAGGACTAAAAAACATAAAGTGGGCTCAGCCAGATTCGAACTGGCGATCTTCTCCGTGTGAAGGAGACGTCATAACCGCTAGACCATGAGCCCTTACATTCCCCAATATCTGACGATATTTATATGCTTTGGGTGGAGTTTAGGGTCTGACTCTAGTCAGCTTTATATACTCTATTTTTTCAGAAGAGACTCTGGCAAATAAAATCTCTTTTTTCACACCATGTGCAAGTCTAACAGCCCTTGATATTTCTGGCCAGATCGTTTCATAGTCATTCGGTATTGAATGAACCAGCCATCTGGCGTGAGTTTTGTCCGGGTCATCGTCATACACTCTAAAATGCGATCCATATTTGAATCCAGTTTTTACTATTAATGATCTAGACCGGAGATCGTTGTATACTGCAAGCCTAAGATCAAAATCCGGCTGAAATTTCAAAGCTCTCTTCTTAAAACGGTCTGTATTTATCCGCCTGTTGGAAGCAATCCTGATAACTTCCAGCCATCCTTTTTCCATAAGATGAGCAGCTTCAATCAATGACAATTGAAGAACGGCGCCCGTTTGTTTCCCATAGTATCCGTGATCCTGCAGCTTTTCTGCGGACTTCTGATCAAATACCAGAACGCGGTCTTCCATTAACGAGGCTACGGCGGGTCCGCCTTCCCACTTTACGTTTACATTTCCCTTAGGTTCGGATTTACATGGGTGGTAGTATGTAATGTCCCCTTCTTCGTCAACAACGCCTGTCAAGAGCTCTTTTCTTGTTTGGTCTGCTTGTTCAATGCTGGCTACAAAAGGATCGATCTGAAAAGTTGCACGCTCGCTTACAGACATTACCCAGCTTTTGGTTTGAGAGTTATTTGGTGTTCCGCCTCGCGGGAACAAACGGAAATTAAAGTCCCCGCCTGTTTTAACTATGTATCCCCTCTGCCTCAGATCTCTGTACACTGTGTAATCTATCTCAAAATCTCTGTGGATCAGCGATGCCGCTCTAATCAGATCCTCCAGAGTTATGGGGCCATCGCTGTTCACGACTTCCAGCCGGTTTGACTCAACAAGATATGATGCCTCCATCAGGTCAAGCTCCAAGTCTCCGCCAGACATGGGATACCCATAGCACCCTTTGTTGTAGATTGTACTAGCTTCAGCTGAGTCTTTAATCATTACCCGATCTTCTTCAAGCTCTCCAGGCATCGCTTGTCAAATGGCTGTACTATATTTGTAGATATTCCTTTGCTGGATTCTGTATCTGATCCTATTCAGTATCAGAAATAAATAAATACTGAGTATACAACTTATAGTTACATAGAGATGGAACAGATGAGTGATCTCGATTCAATACTGTCAGTTATAGAAAATCCTGCGAGACGGCAGATTTTAGAAGCATTAGTCAGAGAACCTCATTATCCTTTGCAACTGTCTAGGGAGTTAGGCATCAGCCAGCAGGCTGTGGTAAAACATCTCAAGGTTCTGGAAGAAAACGGCTTAGTGGAATCATATACGGAGAAAAGCGACCTCAAAGGTCCGCAGAGAAGAAAGTATTATCCTATTCAGACGTTCAGCGTGGTGGTTGACATGGGGCCGAATCTATTCAGTGCTGAATTAATTTCCAGAGAACAAACAGCTGAAGATTTGGTTGAAAAAGAAGGGTCGCAGGACGTCTCTGAATTAAGAGATCGTATGAAGAAAATTGAAGACGAACTTGATATGCTGAACAATAGGCGGGAAGAGCTTCTCGCAGAGAAAGAAAAGCTCCTGCAATCTGCAAGAGAAACAACTTCTTCAATTCCAGATTATATGGTTAGAAAGATAATTCATGAGTTTATTCTTCATCCAGACTGCAGTATGAATGATATTGCTAAGATGATCTCTGTAAGAGATGATATTGTCCTAGATTCGATCAGAGAATGGATGTCAGACTGGTAATCAGACAGTCTCTTTCATTTCGTTCTTTATCTCAATAACGTCAGAGAGTTCTTGGCATTCAGCACAGGATTTTTCGCTCAAAAGCGAAACGACAGCATCTGCTCGCTCTACTTCAATTACTGCGAGTATGTTGCTGTATGTTCTGGACAGCGCTTTGATCACTGATGCCATGTGAGTTTCTCTCTCTGTTTCAAGTTCTCTAAAACCTTTTTTATTAACCATCAAGTCCCAGGATATAGCAAAAGCTTCAGGAGATGAAAAATCGAACTTATTCTTTTTTCTCAGCAGTCCTTTTGCTCTTCTCGATTCTTTGAGCATTTCCATTGTTTTGACATTTCTGCAGTATGATTCTGTATAAACTTCATCATTCATATCTATCGGCAGAATTGGTATGTCATGTGAGACTGCGGCATTCAGCGCAGATACGAGATATGGAGATGGAGTTGCAACTTCTCCAAACTTTTCCAGCATCGCAGCATAAACGATTTCAATATCATTAAGCTCAATTTCATCAGTAGGTTCCATCTCTTTTAAAGCCGCCAATTCTTCTTTTGAAATGGCGACAGCAATAACATCAGGGGATACGCTTTCTACAGCATTCAATACCCTTTCTGAATCAGATACCAGTCCTTTCACGGCAGCCAATACCGTTACAACCGAGTTTTCAACTTTTATTTGTCTCATTACTGTCGCTCCTTGAGCTTACGATATCATAGAGAACATAAGTTTCATCGATACTGTTGAGTTCTTCGCGATCTATCAGGGGGGTACCGCCAATGCTTTCTCTGCCCCTGCCTCTTTCTATAATTACTACAGAACATCTGCCGGTAACTCTCGATATGTCTGAAACGCTTGCTGCTTTAGAAAGTATGCTGTTTTCGTCTTTGCCAAGTGCAGTAAGTATCAATATCTGACTGTCCTGAGCTAAAGCTTCAAATGGGCTTCTGGTAACTGGAGTTACAGAAAATCCCATTGTTGACAGAGTATTGAACACTTCCTTGCTGAATACATCCTGGGTAGAAGGCTGCGGAACAGTTGCCGGCACAATCTCTTTTTTTTGCGATGTTTTCAACTTCTGTATTGGGGCAAATGGATCTATAGGCACTAATATGGGTTGATTTAGATATTCTTCCAGCCTCAGTGCGGCGTCAATCATTGCCCCCATTCCGCCTTCGTACATTTGTATTGTACGCCTTGATACACCTGCGATTTCAGCCAGAGTTCCGAGAGATATGTTCTTCTCTTCTCTGATTTGGTGCATGAGTTCGCTGTCTATCTTTACGTAAAATCCTCCAGATGCTGCAAATATCAGCGGAGGGACATTTTCAATTATGTAGTCTGAAAGCGTTCCTACAGAAATTATCGGAATTCCAAATCTGGAGTATATTATGCCGGATTCTATCTCTCCGGATCCAGACCATTCTCCTATGAGGATCGGAGATGCCCCTAAGGCTTGACTTATGCATAGAAGTTCTTCTGCATTATCTTTTGAAAATGCATCAACATTGCTGAGAACCTTGATAATTATCAAAACTTCATCTCGTCTAGCAACAATATCGAACCGTGTACCCCTCATCGAAAGAGGCTTTGATACTTCGAACTGTGCATGTGTAAGCATAGTTCTTACGGTTTCAATGGCCTCTTCTCTAGTCATAAATTCGACAGATGCGAACTTCTAGAAATACCTTAGTCTGGAGATTTCACATCCGATACTGTATAATTCTAAAAAATGAAAAAGTTTAAATGGTTTCAATCTTCTTTTTCAATTTTGATTGATGTCCCTTTATTGGATGCCTTTTCCATAATTACTGTCAAGACCCCATTTTTATAGGTGGCTTTAGCAGAATCAGGCGATACCGTTGAAGGCAGCTGCAATTTTTTAGAGAATTTACGGTCTTCACGGTTTACAGAAATGTCAAGAGTGCTGTTTTCTGCATTCAGATTAATATCTTCCAGTTCTACTCCCGGCAGTTCTATGATAACTTTTATCCCATTCCCTTCGTCAACAATATCTGTCAAAGGTTCTCTTCCGCCACTTTCTATCTGATTACAGTTGGTATTTCCAAATTCCTGTATCTGAGCTTTACCATCTGGCCCTACCCTCATTGAGAATCCATATATGAGGGGCTGATCCTCCTCAGCAAAATCTTCCTTTGCATATCTGGAGAACATACTGTTCATACGTCTGCGCATGTCTTCAAATTCTTCATCAAAGCTTCCAAATATTTCATCCCAGGGGGATATTCTTCTAGCCATATTTCTCACCTCACGTAAACATAATCTTCTGCCGCTTTCTCATATATTCCAAGTTCTGATCTAGACATGGGTCTTACTTTTTCCAGTGCCATGTTAAAGAAAGACATGTCAATTTTTTGAGATTTCATTAATTCCTTATTGTCTCCGTTTTTAGCAATAATTGATCGTATAGCAAGCATCACTGCTTCATTGGTCAATGCAGCCAGGTCTGCACCGGTAAATCCTTCTGTTTTTTCTGCCAGTTTATCAATATCCACATCATCTGCCAAAGGTTTCTTGTCAGTGTGAATGTGCAGAATCTGCCTTCTCGCATCCAAATCCGGCATCCCTACTTTGACTATCCTGTCAAATCTGCCAGGCCTCAGCAAAGCAGGATCCAGTATATCTGGCCGGTTAGTGGCTGCGATCACTATTACATTGTTTAAGCTCTGCATTCCATCTATTTCAGTCAGCAGCTGTGATATGACGCGTTCTGTAACATGCGAGTCTCCTTCACCGCCTCTTGTCGGGGCAATCGAATCGATCTCATCCATGAATATTACGCATGGAGCTGCCTGCCGTGCTTTTCTGAATGTTTCTCTAACTGCTTTTTCCGATTCTCCCACCCACTTGCTCAAGAATTCGGGTCCTTTTACGTTTATAAAGTTAGCTTCAGACTCTGTGGCAACTGCTTTTGCCATCATGGTCTTACCAGTTCCAGGCGGTCCATACAGCAAAACTCCTTTTGGGAGTGCAGTATCCATATAGTCAAACACATCAGCGTATTTCAGTGGCCATTCAACAGCTTCCTGAAGTTCACGCTTTACGTCTTCCAATCCTCCTATGTCAGCCCAGTGAACGTCTGGTTTTTCAACCAATACTTCTCTGAGTGCTGAAGGCTGCATTTCACGAAGTGCAGAGAAGAAATCTTCCCTTTTTACTGTGATCTTATTCAGTACTTCTATTGGTATGGATTCCATCTCTAAATCTAAATCCGGCAGTATCCTGCGCAGCGATCTGATCGCAGCTTCTTTGCATAGGGCAGACAGATCGGCTCCGACATACCCATGTGTTAAATCCGCAAGTTCTTCCAGAGATACCTCTGATTCTAGGGGCATACCTCTTGTATGAATCTGCAGAATCTCAAGCCGTCCGTCTTTATTGGGAGGATTGATCTCTATTTCACGATCAAATCTTCCTGGTCTTCTCAACGCTGGGTCTATTGCATTCGGCCTGTTTGTAGCACCAATCACTACAACTTTTCCTCTTGCTTCTAGACCATCCATGAGTGACAGCAGCTGAGCCACCACTCTGCGTTCAGTCTCTCCACTTACGTCTTCTCTTTTAGGCGCAATCGAATCGATCTCATCTATGAATATTATTGAAGGAGCATTTTCTTCAGCTTGTTTGAATATCTCTCTCAGCCTTTCTTCACTTTCTCCATAGAATTTTGACATGATCTCCGGGCCGCCTATTGTGATGAAGTTGGCATTTGTCTCACCCGCTACAGCCTTTGCTAAAAGCGTTTTTCCATTTCCTGGAGGACCATGCAGAAGGACTCCTTTCGGAGCTTCTACCCCTAACCTCTCAAACAGCTCTGGATGTCTGAGTGGAAGTTCAATCATTTCTCTAACTTTTTTTACTTCTTCTTCAAGCCCTCCAATATCCTCATATGTAACTTTTGGAATGCTAGCCTGATCTTCCTTTACTGGTTTTTCACTAATCTTTACTTCCGTTTTCCTATTGATTATTGTAGCATCAGCCGTGGGAGCAAAGTTAACGACCACGAGATCTATTTTTCTTCCCATTACATTGATTTGAATAATATCGCCGCGCGTGACTGCACGTCCTTCCAATATCTGACCAAGATATTCTTCACCTCCCATTATGCGGAGTGGTTCGGTCGGGGCAAATGTGATCTTTCTTGCCTCTCTAGCTTCTATCTTTTTTATAGAGACGCGTTCATCGATGCTGGTTCCTGCATTTCTTCGCATATTTCCATCAATTCTGAGAATGCCTTTTTCAGCATCTTCTGCATATCCCGGCCATACAATGGCTGTAGTCTTGCGTTTTCCTGCAATCTGAATCAAATCTCCTGCAGTAAGCTCCATAGACTCCATCATTGCCGGATCAACTCTGGCTACGCCTCTTTCTGCATCTTTAGATTTAGCTTCGGCAACTCTCAATGTTTTTTCAACGGCATCCATTCAAACCACTTGCAATATTTACGTAATTGTTCAGTACTTAATTCGTGCCTGAGCACCCGGCGGTTTGTCATGTTTTTATCCGGGTTTATTTCAGCCTAATCTTTCGATGTTTTTGGCAGCCTCCTATTCTTTGTATCTAATTTTTAGGTATACAACTTTAAGTTGTATACATTACACTATATACAATAGTTCTTCTATATAATAATTTCTGAAATCTGCAGATTATAAAACTCAAAATTGATTATCATTATATTGTTTCAAAACCATTCTCTCGATATGCAGTCTAGCACAGAAGTTGGTGAAGAGTACATCATCAAAGTCAATCCCGCAACACTTGAAGAGTTTGGAAAAATCAAATGCAATGTAACTGATGATATTCCTCTGGCACTTCAGAATGCTAGAATTGCTCAAAATGAGTGGATGAAAAGGTCCTATAATGATAAAGCAGTAATAATGAATAATATCCAAGAGGCCGTAGTCTCAAACATCGAGGATATTGCAAGAACAATCTGTGGGGAGACAGGAAAACCCAAAAGTGAGGCAATATCAACAGATATCTTTGCTGCCCTGTCAGCTGGTGAATATGCAAACAGCAAGATGTCTGAATTATTCAAAAGAGAGAAAATAAATTTAGAGGATATGCAGTTTCCAATGAAGCTTGCCGGAAGAAGCTCATATATTGCTCCGCGGCCGGTAGGTGTAGTTGCAGTAATCTCTCCTTGGAATTATCCCTTTGGAATTCCTTATTCTCAGACTATCATGGCACTGGCGGCTGGTAATGCTGTAATTATAAAGCCATCATCAGACACTCCGCTGACTGCAGCAAAGATGCTTGAGATAATGAAAAAAGGAGGTCTTCCAGATAATCTAGTCCAGGTTCTTGTAGGTCCTGGTAGAACTGTAGGAGATGCTATTTTAACATCTGATGTGGACAGGATAATCTTTACTGGAAGCGGAAGTGTCGGACGGAGAGTAATGTCCCAAGCATCTCAGAGGCTTACTCCAGTAACCCTAGAGCTGGGTGGAAAAGATCCCATGATTATCCTTAAAGATGCAGATTTGGACAGAGCTTCTTCAGCAGCAGTATGGGGATCGTTTGTAAATTCTGGACAAACATGCGTCTGTGTGAAGAGAATCTATGTGGATGAATCGATCTTTGAACAATTTTTGGAAATGTTTAAAAATAAAACATTAATGTTAAAACAAGGCTGGGGTTGGGACGATCAAAACATCTCACTTGGTTCCTTAATAAATGAAGCTGCACTGCATGATATGGAAGAACACGTACGGAAAGCTGTAGATGAAGGAGCCAAAATAGTCACCGGCGGAAAGAAAAATCCAGATTTAAATGGGTATTATTTTGAACCCACTATTTTGATAGACACTCCTCAAAATTCATCGGCTGTGCAGGATGAGATATTTGGTCCGATTGTGACCGTGATGAAATTTTCTTCCGAGGATGAAGCAATAACGTTAGCTAATGACTGCAAATATGCACTTTCCGGATCTGTATGGACCTCAAATATAACCAAAGGAAAAGTAATGGCAGAACTTGTTAGCAGTGGAACGGTTGCAGTCAACAATCTGCTCTATACATATGGATTGACCGCAACTCCTTGGGGAGGAAGCAAGGAAAGCGGATTTGGCAGGACCCATGGAAGATTTGGATTCGAAGAACTGACAGAACCTCATCACATTCATATCGATAAAGGAAAATATGCAGAAGATCCGTGGTGGTTTCCATACACCAGCGAAAAGTCAGAATCACTGGAAAATTTCATGAATTTATTCTATTCGCAGGATGGGTCTCCAATAAAATCTCTGCTGCAGCTTCATAAGATGATGAAAAAATAATTAAAAAAAGGTTTGATTTACTGCTTGCGAGCAGTAAATAGAGCGATAGCAATCACAATTGCAGAAATGAGAGAGATGACTGCTAAGGACGCTGACGATCCTTTGCTTTCATTTTTTTCACTCGAGTCAATGCTTCCTTGATCTGTATTTAAGGAGCCATTTGAATTATTTCCTTCAGGGTTGTTGATTGTATCGTTTTCTTCGTTGTTGTTATTGTTGCCATATGCCGGTTCGTCTGGATCTGGTAGCGTTCCGCCGGTGTATGGATATCCATCAGTTCCTGTAAGAACCATTGATGTTATAGCCTGTCCGCCAGCATTCCATATCGCTTCTTCACCATAGGTATGGCGAATGAGAGGATATACAGAATTATCTGCAAGTTCTCCCCACAGCAAAGGCAGACCATAGTGATCAGCCCAAGCTTCTGGCTGCGAGAATAACGATGAATCCTTTGCTGATGCATAGTAGTGTCTGTGAGCTATCTCAAATCCGACATCTCCTGTTGAAAGTCCAAAGTCATCTCTGCTCCATTCAAACAAGGTTCCTAAGCCTGCTACGCCCATTGTCCTTGGATGAGTGGAAGATCCAGAGGTGTCTTCAGCAACTGCAGATGCCCAGTTGGAGAAAGCCTGTTTATCTCCATGCCAGTAATTTGCATTGCAATTATTGTGGTCTGGTTCATTGAACATATCATACATCGCGACAGCATTCTCATTTTCCAGCAGCGACATCATACTTTTGCAGTACTGAATATAATTCGAGTATGCAGAAGAAGATGTATCGAATACTGAGCCTTCTCCTCCGAACTGATATGCTGGATATTCTTGAGATCCAGCAAGAACAAGGCATACCCAGACACCGTGCTCCATAGCCTCTTCACACATCGTTTTTAACATGGAGACATATGATTCGCGGTGATTCAGCCATGCCTGGTACTGAATGGAAGATCCCCACGAATCTCCAGCACCGATCCTTACCAAATTGCAGTCATAGTGCTTCATAAGAGCAAAATACTGGTGCCAAAAGTCATTGGCAGTCGCATTTTGAGAGATTTTCCCTCCGTTCGATGAAGTGTCTGGACCATCGAATACTGAATTCTTTCCGGCTACCGATGTATCGCCATTTACATACGCCATTATTGCGAATTGTAATGCCGTTGTATCCACGACACCGAAGAATTTCTCTTCAGGAATTTCACCATCGATCAGGATATCTGTTCCAGATACGGTGACTCTTCCCGATACAGAAGTTTCCGAAGCCGCTTGTGCTTCGGATGCAATAATCACGCCAGGCAATAGCAGCGCAAGGGCTGTTATCATTGCTACCGTCTTGGTTGCTATTTTTATTTAATCCCTCCTGGTTAGAGCCGCTCAGGACTAAGTCTAACTATTAAAGATAGTTTGCGTCTAAATATCACAGCTGATTTAATCTATTACTTATATTCATATGTCTTAAAATCTTAGGGATCTGGCTGATGTATTGCGACTTATAAATTCTTTAAAAAAATCTCCAAATAAACAAGTTATATTTCTCTTAATATCTTACATGTGCTGCAATTAACTTCATATGTAAATGTGATACCGCAAGCTCATAGGCAGTCTGCAACATAATTGATAATTGAATTATTTAAAATAAAAATATAGATTTAGAGTTTTCCTCTAAATCTTAAAAATAGAAACATAGCACCAATAAAGCCAATCACTGGAGCGAATGGATTTGAAAGATCATTAGAAGCATCATTTGAAACAATATGATTAACTTCTTCAGTAACTGCATTGGCTACAGATGCTGATTCAATCGTATCGCCTGCGTAAGGATATCCATCAGTTCCTGTAAGAACCATTGATGTTATAGCCTGTCCACCGGAATCCCAGATCTCTTCTTCTGCGAATGAATATCGAGTCAGCGGATATACAGAATTGTCTGCAAGTTCTCCCCAGAATAGGGGTATATCCGAATTCTCTGCCCATTTTTCCGGCTCTTCAAATAACGATGAATCCTTTGCTGATGCATAGTAGTGTCTGTGAGCTATCTCAAATCCGACATCTCCTGTTGAAAGTCCAAAGTCATCTCTGCTCCATTCAAACAAGGTTCCTAAGCCTGCTACGCCCATTGTCCTTGGATGAGTGGAAGATCCAGAGGTGTCTTCAGCAACTGCAGATGCCCAGTTGGAGAAAGCCTGTTTATCTCCATGCCAGTAATTTGCATTGCAATTATTGTGGTCTGGTTCATTGAACATATCATACATCGCGACAGCATTCTCATTTTCCAGCAGCGACATCATACTTTTGCAGTACTGAATATAATTCGAGTATGCAGAAGAAGATGTATCGAATACTGAGCCTTCTCCTCCGAACTGATATGCTGGATATTCTTGAGATCCAGCAAGAACAAGGCATACGTATACTCCGTTGCTTTCTGCTGCTTTACACATATCAGTCAGCAGCGATGTAAACTCATCGTTGTGATCTTGCCATGCCTGATATTGGATTTCTGTTCCCCAGATATCGGCGGCTCCTATTCTTACTAGATTAACATCATAATATGCCATTTGCGCAAAATACTGATTCCAGAAAATTTCTGCAGTCTCGTTTTGCGTTATCGGCATAGAATGAGCAGTATCTGGTGAATTAAACACAGAGCTGCGGCCCGCGAATTCATCATTCCCGTTTATGTAATTCTCTGTCGCCATTGCTAACACTGTAGGGTCTACAACGCCGAACAGGGGGTCGTCTTTGGTTGAATCGTTGAAGACGATTTCATGACCCGAAACGTCCACTCTCGGCAGGCCGTGTTGATGGACTGCATGCGGAGAGTGATCAGCAGCCGACGCATTAGTCGCCAGTGCTCCGCCTGAAAGCAGCAATGCTGCCGACAGAGCTACCGCTAGTACGGTTGCACTTTTCATGATATTCCCTCTTTCGGTCTGAATTATCTCAGACAGAGTCTTTTGTTCAAGGATACAAACCCCTTGAAGTGTATTCTGTTCTTAAAATCAAAATTGATATCATCTAATCATTGGAAAGTTATATCAAGAGCCAGTACCCACAATACATATCTTATCTATGACTGAAATAGGCACCACAGACTACAGAGGAGTACAGGTAATCCTGCTAGTAAACAACTCCGATGACACCAAACACCGGATCGCAGAAGAGCTGGGTAAGGATCTTACGATTAGGCTGTACAGAGCTTTTGTACATGACATATTGGATACTCTGGATTCATCAGATCTACGATATGCAATTTCTCTATATCCTGAAAATTCGGACGTATCTGAATGGCTAGACAGAAATGTCGATATATATGCCCAAAGGGGAGATACGCCGATCGAACGTGTTAAAAATACATTCGTGGATGCTTTTTCAAGAGGTGAGAAGAACGTCATGGTGTTGGTGAGTGATATTCCTGATATCCCTGCTGAAGAGGTTATGGAAGCAATATACTCATTCAAAGACAGTGATGTTGTAATCGGTCCTTCAGTGGACGGTGGGTACAATCTAATTGGTTTTTCTGAAGAATCTTTTAGGGAATCTGCTTTTGACAACATCTCCTGGGGTACAGATATGGCATTTGCAGATACAGCAGAGAAGCTTGGAGGCATGAAGATTTATCTTTTGTCACCATGGCCAGATATCGACACCATTGCAAATCTAAGATCTCTTCTGAGAGATAAGAGGAATCCAAAGTTCCAATCATCGCACACTATGAAAATTTTATCAGAAACAAATCTCGTCAGCAAGTCTTCATGTGGCGTATAAAATAGATTAATAGTATTGATGCTTCAGGAAATCACATTGATATGTACGATGTAGTGATATCTGGTTGCGGGCCTGCGGGCTCTAATGCCGCATATAAATGTGCAGCTTCTGGATTAAAAGTCTTAATGATTGACAAAGATCCATTTCCTAGAAAAAAATGCTGTGCCGGCGGTTTGTTAGAGCGCGCGTCTTCATTAGTGCCTGATTTCTCTTCTAGTTTAATTGAAAAAGAGATTTATGGCGCTAAATTTGTAATGGGCAATGAGTCCATCGAAATAAAATCAGATACACGAGTTGCGGTCACTGTTAAACGGGAATCATTTGATACATTTTTGCTTAATCGCGCTGTGGATGCAGGCGCTGAATCGATTACTGGCAGCCGGGTTTTAAAGGCTGTAGAAAAAGATGATCGTGTAAACATAACATATGAAAACGAAACAGTCTCTTCTAAGCTATTCATTGTTGCGGAGGGAGCTTCAAGCAGAGTATCAAACTCATTATTTGGTGCACCTCTGCCAAATTCCAGAGCTATTGCAATATCTCAAAATTTGAATGTGGATGATGATCCAGGAGACTGCTTTGTGATATACACAATCGGTCGTTCTCCTCAGAAACCAAGACTCAGGGATCGATTCCCATCTTATGGATGGGCGTTTCCAAGAAAAAATCAGGTAAACATTGGAGTTGGTGGAATCGCTTATCCCACAGACTATCTGAAATGTTCAATGGATAAGATCTGTAAAAACATTGATTCACAGTTTCACGTATCATCCAGTGAGGATCTGACCGCACATCCGATTCCCTATTCCGTACGTGATAAAGTCTATACAAAAAGATGTATGGCAATTGGTGATGCTGCAGGTTTAGCGAGTCCTCTCTCCGGAGAAGGATTTACGTATGCTATACTCTCAGGGCTGGATGCCGGCGAAGCCGCTGTAGATTTCATCCGCCATGACGTTTCAATATCAGACGCATACGGGAAAAGGCTGAAGACTGATATTTTTCCGTATCTGAGATCTTCAAATCTAGCTGCCAGATTGATTGCGCTGTCTGCTGGTTTCTGTAACATACCATCACTGGTTAAAGAGTTCAGCTCTGATGCAATGATACAGAAAACCTGCATCGAATACGTTCTTGGAAAATGTGACTGGACTAAGCTGTTTTCTGTCTGTTTTAAACGACTCCCAACTGCCTTGACAACATCATTCGGGCATCCATTAGTCCCGGAACCGCCAGTTTTCAATTCGTAAGCAGCACACGTTTTATTGTTGTTTATATGTGTTGGACAATGCCCTCTTGTTTAAAAATGATTAATATCGATATGTAATCTAATTTGGTATTAACGCACGAATGTGATGTATCAATGCAGCGCAGATTAGATTATAAATCCTGAAATATATTATGTATTTTGTTTTTATCTGGTCGTCTTTTGATCCATGACACTGGTTGACCCGGTGCTTTAGATAGTTTTATGTACTCACGAAAAGGTTTGCAAACGACTAAATTGGATCTGAGATGATGTATGATATATTGTTCCTCTTGCTGTTTCCGCTCATCGTAGCGGCGATATTGCTTGTTTTTAGAAATGAAAAAATCAGGAGCATCATTGTAAAGGTCTCTGCCGCTATTATTGCGATAGCATCGATCTATGTTGCAATCGAATATATTGATGGCGGAACGGTACTCTTTGATTTTGAAAATGAAATTGTTGATTATCTGATGCTGATAACTGAGGTCTGTCTTGGAATTGTTATCTTCTATCTAGGTATTAAGCATAAGAAATATCTCGTTTCAATTTTAGCGCTTATCCAGACGCCTTTGATGACATGGTTCGAACTTACAAAAGGGCATGATATCTCAATATCCAATTACCTGTACATCGATGGGCTGTCATCTATAATGGTTTTAATCATCGGCATAATCGGGAGCTTAATTACCGTTTATGCAGTTGGATACATGAAAGATTTCCAGCATCATCATGAGGGTGAGCCAGATCGGAGATATTGGTTTTTCTTCCTGATGTTTGTGTTCCTCTCTGCAATGTTTGGAATTGTAACATCAAATAGCCTTGTTTGGATGTTCTTCTTCTGGGAGATTACAACACTCTGTTCATTCTTCCTTATTGGCTACACCAAGACTGATGAAGCAGTAAGAAACTCATTCCTGCAGTTAGTTCTCAATTTGATTGGCGGGTTAGCATTTGTATTTGCAATAGTGATAATTGGCTCTGAGCATGACATTCTAGAATTCAACAAGCTTTTAGAACTTGGAACAGAAAGCATCACTGTTCTTCTGCCAATCGCTCTGCTTTCATTAGCTGGTATTGTAAAAGCAGCGCAGATGCCATTCCACAGTTGGTTACTCGGTGCAATGGTTGCTCCTACTCCGACATCTGCATTACTACATTCATCAACAATGGTAAAAGCCGGTGTATTTCTGATACTCAAACTGTCTCCAGTTCTGCATGACAATATTGCAGGTGAGATGGTTATGATCGTTGGAGGTGTAACCTTCCTCTTAGCTTCAATGGCTGCTATCTCACAGAGCAATGCAAAGAGGGTGCTTGCATATTCTACAATCGCTAACCTGGGACTGATTGTAGCATGCGGCGGTGTTGGAGTAGAAGCTGCCGTCTGGGCTGGAATAATGTTAATGATCTTCCATGCAATTACAAAATCACTTCTGTTCCTTTGTGTAGGAACAGCTGAGCATCATATAGGAAGCAGAAATATCGAAGACATGGACGGACTTTTCTGTGAAATGCCGAAACTCGCGATGTTAATGATTATCGGCATTGCAGGAATGTTTCTGGCACCTTTCGGTATGCTCGTGTCAAAATGGCAGGCAATGACGGCATTTGTCGACTCTCAAAGCATCATTCTAATCATATGCATCTGCTTTGGAAGTGCGGTTACTGCATTCTACTGGACCAAATGGCTGGGAAAATTGGTTGCTATCGTGTCTAATAAAGATAATGTTGAAAAAACAGTCCATAGAGAAGAATGGGTCGTTCTCGGGGCACTAGCAGCACTGGTCATTGTAACATGTCTTACATTCCCGCTGATCTCTGAGTATATGGTAATGCCATATCTCGGAACTGTGTTCACAGCCGGGGGTTCTGTTATTGCAGCGCTTGGATCTGGAAACATGTATATCCTGTTAGCTATGCTGGCATTAGTCCTCTTACTTCCTATTCCATTTCTTGGAAAGACGAACAAGAAGATTGTGCCGACATATATGTGCGGAGTAAACACTGGAAACAATCTTTCCTTCACTGGTGCAATGAACTGCGAGACTCAGGTTTCTCTCAGAAACTGGTACATGGAAGGCTGGTTTGGTGAAGACAGGATAAACAAATTCGGTCTGGTGATCACCATAATAACAATTCTCGCTGCAATCATTTTGATTCTGGGGGGTGTAGCATGAGTACTATTTCAATGATCATACTCGTAATTGGGTATCTTGTTCTAGCTCCGATACTGGGCTGTCTGTTGGCCGGCGTTGACAGAAAAATAAGTGCAAGGATGCAGGGCAGAGTCGGCCCATCCATACTGCAGCCATATTATGATGTACGCAAATTCCTGGAAAAGGATCAGATCACTCCAAACAAGGTCCAGGATTTCTATGTAATGTGCTTTTTGCTCTTCATAATCATAACTGGATGTATCTTCTTCTCTGGGGGAGATCTGCTGCTGGTAATCTTCGCACTTACGCTGGCGAATGTATTCCTGATAGTTGCAGCATTTTCTTCATATTCGCCCTATTCTCAGATTGGGGCGGAAAGAGAACTATATCAAATGATGGCGTATGAACCGATGGTTCTGCTGACTGCGATAGGATTCTATCTTGTATCAGGCAGTTTCCAGGTCGATGCAATACTATCAGGCGACGAGATGCCGTTCATTTATCTGATAGGTATCTTCATCGGATTCCTGTTCATACTGACTATAAAATTCAGAAAGTCTCCATTTGATCTCAGCATGTCTCATCATGCTCACCAGGACTTAGTGAGAGGTTTAACAACTGAATTCTCAGGGCGCTCCTTAGCTGCTGTAGAAATCTCTCATTGGTATGAAAACATCATGTTGCTGGGATTCGTGTTCCTGTTCTTCTGCAACGGAACTATTGTAGGTTATGTTGTTGGAATAGTCGTATGTATTCTGGCATACTTCCTGGAGATTGTCATAGACAATTGTTTTGCAAGAATGAAATGGCAGGTTGCACTGAAAAGTTCATGGGTAGTAGCCATTGCTTTAGGTGTAATCAATGTCGGTGCGTTAATGATACTGCTGTAAGGAGGAGTTAAATGACATACTTATCAAAATCCCCATGGGTAATACACTACGATGGATCTAGCTGTAATGGATGCGACATAGAGGTATTAGCTTGCTTAACTCCTGTGTATGATGTAGAGAGATTTGGGATAATAAATACTGGAGATCCCAAACAAGCCGATGTATTCCTCATCACTGGCTCTGTGAATGAACAAAACAAAGAGGTCATAAAACAGATCTATGAACAGATGCCAGATCCAAAAGTTGTAATTGCTATCGGCATATGCGCAAATTCTGGTGGAATTTTCAGAGATTGCTACAATGTTATGGGTGGAGTGGACACTGTAATACCTGTAGATGTTTATGTTCCAGGATGTGCAGCACGACCAGAAGCTATAATTGATGGCGTTGTGAAAGGATTGGGCATCTTAGAAGAAAAACGAAAATTATCAGAGTCTGCAAAGGAGGCTTCAAAATGAAAGATGCTATCTATACAATTCAAAACTTCATTCAGATTGATACTTCAGAATTACTTCAAAAAATCAGGGAGCTTAACTCTGAAGGATACAGGCTGGGACAGATATGCGGGACCCCTAAGGGAGATGAAATGGAACTTCTCTATTCCTTGGATAAAGATCTCTCTCTTCAAAATTTGAAATTAACAGTTTCATACGAAGCCAGCATACCAAGTATAACCGAAATTTATTGGCCGGCATTCATTTACGAGAATGAAATACACGATCTGTTTGGAATAAACTTTACAGACAGCAAATTAGACTATCACGGAAACTTCTTCAAATTGTCTAAGCCAACACCCTGGAAACAACAGGCAGAGTCTGAAAAGGAGGATGCATAAAATGGGAAAGAGTACGATCATTCCGTTTGGACCACAGCACCCAGTACTTCCTGAACCAGTGCATCTTGATCTTGAAATACAAGATGAGAAAGTGATCCGAGCCATCCCCTCAATCGGATATGTCCACAGGGGTTTGGAAAAATTAACAGAAACAAAAGATTACAATGAAATGTTCTACGTAATCGAGAGAATCTGTGGAATCTGCAGTTTTGGTCATGGCTGGGGATACACCTTAGCCGTTGAAGGGCTCATGGATGTTGAGATACCAGATCGTGCAGATTATTTAAGAACTGCATTCCATGAACTTTCTAGAGTTCACAGCCATTTATTGTGGTTAGGGCTTCTGGCAGACGGACTTGGATTCGAAAGCTTGTTTATGCATTGCTGGAGACTCCGCGAAAGAGTTCTAGATCTGTTCGAAAAAACTACTGGAGGTCGAGTAATCTTTTCTATCTGTAAAGTCGGCGGATTACGGAAAGATATAACTCCAGATATGCAGAACGAGATCCTGAAAACCATAAAGGATCTAAGAGCCGAGATCAAATCAATAACCAATGTTTTTGATGATGTCTCAGTAAAGAACAGGTTATGCGGAGTAGGGTGGCTTTCTAAGTCAGAAGCTATAGATCTTTGCGCAGTAGGGCCGGTAGCCCGTGGTTCTGGAGTTAACAATGATATCAGATTAACCGGTATCGGAAAATATCTGGATCTGGGATTCAAGCCCATTCTAGAGGAAGAAGGGGATTGCTATGCACGATGCAAAGTAAGGATCAGGGAAATTTTCCAATCACTGGATCTTATTGAAAGAATCATGCTTGAGCTTCCTCAGGGACCAGTCGATGTACCTGTCAAAGGAATGCCACCATCTAAAGAATTTATTGTGAGAGTAGAACAGCCTAGAGGTGAAGCATTCTATTATGTGCAGGGAAATGGAACAAAATATCTTCAGAGAATGCGTGTAAGAACACCTACCAACGCAAATATCCCTGCAATGGTAAAGACTCTGCAGGGCTGCGATCTTACGGACGTTTCCATGCTGATCCTGACGATTGATCCATGCATAAGCTGTACGGAGCGGTGATGGGATTGGCATCTTTTAAAATGGCTAAAACCGTGCTCAAAAGTCTGTTCAAAAAACCTGCAACCGCGATGTATCCAGCAGTGCCGAGGGAATGGACTGAACGCACCAGGGGACACGTCAGCATCATCGAGGAAAACTGCATCTTATGCGGGATCTGTGCTCGTAAATGTCCCACGAATGCAATTTCTGTAGACCGCAAAGGCAAAATATGGACAATCAACCGGATGTCATGCATTCAATGCGAATCTTGTGTTGAAGCATGTCCTAAAAAATGCTTAGCAATGGCACCTTCGTACACTCCGCCGAATGTAGAAAAGGTTACAGATGTATTTGAGATTCCATTGCCTGATAAAGAAAAAACAGAAGCATAATTCTAATCTACTGATCTGGACTATTGTTCCAGATCAATTTTTCATATTTTTATCCCTCAGATTTTACACTCAAACAATCTGCTTATTTTTCATAAAACCTGAGAATGTACAATTATTCTGCTAAAAATTAATAGTTAGTAAATTGGTGGGTCCGTCCAGATTTGAACTGGAGTCACCAGCACCCCAAGCTGGAAGGATACCAAGCTACCCCACGGACCCGTTGATATAAAAGGTAAAAGGGAAAGAGGTTTATAAGCTTAGCCCAGAGGTATAACTTCGTCGACTAAATCTGCGTGAGCGACGATCATCCTGCGGCAACAGTAGCGGGTTAAACCAAGGTCATCTAAGACGTCCTTAGGGTTTTCGCCCATCTGTACTCTTTTGACATATGTTTCGTATAGGCCTCCGACGACCTTGCCGCATGTAAAGCACCTTACTGGGATCATCATATTGCATCACCTGTATGACTTCTGTCTCTTCTTTCTAGCACCGCGTCCCTGTGGTTTCTTTGGAAGTTTTCTACGCGGGTCGCTGATAAGCAAAGAGCGGTCATATTGTTTGAAGCTTGCCTCTAGTTCTGAATCCTGCAGAAATTCAACAAGTCCTTTTGCGATGGATGTACGGACTGCTTCAGCCTGTCCCATAAATCCTCCACCCTGAACATTCACGTTGATATCTACAGCTGCAACTTTATCCCCTGCAAGGAGCAGAGGTTCCATCATTTTGAAACGGGCAAGTTCAGGAGTGTATATCTCAATTGGTACATTATTTATCCTGACTTTCCCACTTCCGCTTTTTACGGAAGCACGGGCGACAGCTTCTTTTCTCTTACCGCTAGTATTTACTGCGTCTGCCATACAATCACCTCACTCTAGATCCGAGACGTTCTGCAACTTCACCGAGGGTTACATATTTGTCAGTCCAAAGTGTCATCGCGCTTTCAATCTTTTCAAGTTTAGCGGACTCCAGCTCTTTAGGAATTCCAACGTATACCCTTACTCTGCGGTATGCTTCTCTTCCTCTTGGGTGCATGAATGGAATCATTCCCCTGACTGTTTTCTTGAGGATTAGATCAGCTCTCTTTGGGAAGAACGGACCGCTTGTCTGCTTTCCACGGTGATATTTATCAAGGTACTTGTTGAATATCACTTGCCTGTCGCCTGTAATGATTGCTTTCTCGGCATTTACTACAATTACCTCTTCACCATTAAGGATACGCTTTGCGATATTTGTGCTCAGACGTCCTAGGATGTGTTTATCTGCATCGATAACAATTGCCATATAATCACCCCATAATCCTTACGCCTTTACCACTGGGGTTTTCTTTCACTAGCTCAGCTATTGTAAGCTTTTTTCCACCAGCGTCTTCTATGGCTTTTGCGGCTGCGGCAGAGAAACGGTATGCTGCGATAGTAATGTTTTTACTAATTTTCCCAGCACCTAGTACCTTTCCAGGCACTAAAATTATGTCTCCATCGTTTGCGTTCCTTTCTAGCTTGCTCAAGTTAACTTCGGCCCAGTTACGACTGGGTTTTTCTAGTCTTTGAGCAATGTCTCGCCAGATGGCCGCATCCCCTTCGCGCGTCTCCCTCTTCAATTCAGCGATGAGGGCTACTAAATTGGGATCTGTCTTCTGTGTCGTTTTCATTCTGACTCCCTCGACATTGAGTGGGAGCTCTAAACAGGATGCAATAGATAAAGCTTTCCAATGATCTCTTTTTGATATTCGTATTTATATCATCAGATGCTTTAGCATTTCTATTCTTCAGATGATGCATCGATAGAAGAAGATTTATAAATCCTTCATCTTTTTCATTAGTTATAAATATAATCAGATATAACCTCCATTCTGGAAGTGTTGGAGTTATTGTGATGGTGATTTGTCCATGATACGATTTGGTCCCGCTGGTATCCCGCTCTCGTGTAAAGGAAGAACACTTAGGGATGGAATTGAAGATGTCCACAGCCTGGGCTTAACAGCCATGGAAGTTCAAATGTTGCGAATAAATGCAATGGAAAGATTTCCGGACGATGATGAGATCGGTCTTTCTCCACTAGAAATTGAGACTGATTTAGTTGTAGAAATAATCAGAACCAAAGGGAAAAAAGAGATATCCATAACCGACCCGTCAGAGCCAATCAAGGAATCTGATGTCCTAATATCTCTTGCTTCAGGCCTTGCTCAAACTTACTCTGAATTCAATGAAATTGGAGCAATGGGCAAAGAGATGGATGTCCAGCTTTCAATGCACACTCCATACTATATGGATCTTGGAACCAATGATGAACTGACAGCAAAATGTCTCAATGCTCTGAGATGGGCCGGCATGATGACTGATCAGATGGATGGTAAAATCGTTGTAACACACATGGGTTTGTACGGCGACAACCCTAAAAAACAGACCAAGAAAAACATTATCGACAATCTTTCTGAAATAATGGCTTGGTGGGACGATAATGGAATCAGGCCAAAATTAGGTTTGGAGATGAGCGGACGTCAGGAAGTATTTGGTTCCACATCTGAAATCTTTGAAGTCTGTGATAATGTTCCAGGAACAATACCTGTGATTAATTTTGCTCATGTTCATGCCCGCAATCCTACGCTGCACGAACCTGAAGATTTTGGCATACTTATTGATGAAGTCAGGAAATATGCAAGCAATGATATTTACGCTCATTTTGCAGGTGTAGAGCACGAAGGCGGAAATGAGAAAAGGATAACTCCAATCAAGCGCGGAGACCTTAAATTCGAACCGCTGGCCGAGTATCTAGCTGATGAGTCTGCAAATGTAACTATAATCTCTTCATCTCCACTACTGGAGCACGATGCGATGTATATGAAACTAATATACGAACGCATGCTCACGAGAAAAGTGTCAAAAGAGTCCAGAATTAAGAAAGGTGGAAAGGAGCAGTCGTTTGACGATGTAGGATATGATATCTCAATCGATGGGGTATCACCCTCATCTGATGAGTCTGCATCATTCCCTGACGATTCACTTGATGACTTAGATACAGAATCCGACAGTTTTGATGATCTCGAATTAAAAAAATCCTCACCTAAAAGAAAGAGATAAGTGATCTCATGAAAGAGACACTAAACTACTTTCTCGGCGCAATTGATAAAGCACTATCTGGTGTAAATCAAGCATCTGTCGACCTGATGATCGATTCCATAACTGCGCCCAGAAAGATCTTTATTTATGGTGTAGGCAGATCCGGCCTCATCGCTCAGGCATTTGCAGTCCGTTTGGTACAGCTGGGTTTTGATGTTCATTTCGTAGGGGAGATGACAACGCCAATTGTTGATTCCGGAGATCTTGTGATAATTGTCTCAAACACTGGTGAAACAATGTCTGCTGTTCAGACTGCCAATATCGTAAGGAGGGTAGGAGCTGAGGTTATTTCAATAACTTCTCATCCTAATTCAAAACTTGGACACGCTTCTAACCTAATCATTCAGATATCTTCTCCAGATGATAAGGAAAAAAAGCGTAACGCTCCTCTTGGAACTATTTTTGAAGATGCTTCGCTGTTATTCTTCGATCTGTTGATTCCTAAAATAATGGAGAAAACAGGACAAAACGAACAGTCCCTAGAGAGGCGTCATGCTATCTGGGTATGACGTACAACAATAGCAATTCTGTATTCTAACTTAAAGAACTACCCAAGGTAAAATTTAAACACTACCAGCGCTCTCTTCGCTTTGGTAAGATGGCTGAGGATTTTAAAGTCACTCCCTGGGAAGTCAGCGGTGAAGTAGATTACGACATGTTAATCGAAAGATTTGGAACCAAACATGTTGATAATGCACTTCTTGATCGTATGTCTAAGTATGGCGAGCTTCATCCATTGCTTAAGCGAGGTATAGTATACTCTCACAGGGACATGGATTGGATCCTTGACCGCTATGATGCAGGTGAAAAATTTTATCTGTACACTGGAAGGGGACCGTCTGGTAACACTCACATGGGGCACCTAATGCCTTGGATATTCACAAAATATCTTCAGGATACCTTCAAAGTGCCACTTTATTTTCAGCTCACTGATGATGAGAAATTTCTTTTCAATGAAAAATTAACATTGGATGATACAAAAAATATGGCATACGAAAACATGCTGGATGTAATCGCTTTAGGCTTTGATCCTACATTAACTAAGATAATAATAGATACGAACTGTATCAAGACTCTTTATCCCATCGCTTTGAAAACTGCAAAGAAAATCACATTTTCTACAGCTCGTGCTGTGTTTGGGTTTGAAAATTCCACTAACATTGGGAGCATATTTTATACAAGCATCCAGGCAGCTCCAGCCTTCATGGTATCTGAAATCGAAGGAAAGAATGTTCCTTGCCTGATCCCCTGCGGAATCGATCAGGATCCTCACTTCAGGGTTGCTAGAGACATAGCTCCGCTGTTAGGATACTATAAACCAGCACTGCTGCACAATAAAATGTTTCCCGGTCTTCAGGGAACAGATAAAATGTCATCTTCACAACCAAACAGTACAATATACACCACTGATACTCCCAAACAAGTCCGTAAAAAGGTAATGTCTGCATTTACAGGCGGTGCAGTAACAGTTGAAGATCAAAGGAAGAATGGTGGTAAACCAGAAATCTGTTCTGTGTTCAAATACCTGCATTTCCTCTTTGAAGAAGATGACAAAAAGCTTGAGGAACTGATGATAAAATGCCGTAATGGAGAAATTCTCTGTGGCGAGTGTAAAAAGTCATTAGCGGATTCTATGGTAAACTTTATTGAAATTCATCAGGAGAAACGGGAAAAAGCGAGAGACAAAGTTCAGGATTATCTTTTCTGCGAGGATTAGTCTTAATTACTAATGCGTTTTTCCTCTCTTTATGAATGTCTCAGAAATTCTAGAAGGCCTGAATGCCAACGAATCAAGGCTACTTCTAGCGCTGGCATCGAAAGGTAAACCGACTTCCCCTGAAGAAATATTTTCTGCTGGTGCTTTTGACCAGTTAGTTGAAGTCATGAATGCTGCTTCCTGGCTTAATGCTAAGGGATTAATCACTCTTTCTGAGACCTCTTACAAATGCTATGCCCTTAAGAAGCCGTTGGATGCGCCTCTTCCTGAGAGGCGGGCGTTGGAATACATATTGAACAATGACGGTAAAATAGAAATGGCTGATCTGTCAAAAGCGGTCGACAGTTCTGAAGTTTCTATTGCTCTCGGCTGGCTGAGAAAAAAGAATCTCGCATCCATTGACAAATCATCTGGCAAAACAATGATCATCGTTACAGAAGAGGGAAAATCCAAAACTGAGACAGATGATGAAAAAGTTTTGAGAATCTTATCAAACGGTGAGGCACACGAGTCTGATCTTGATTCAAAAGCCATAGCTCAATTAAAATCCAGGCAGGACCTCATATCTGAGCGCATAGTCACAGATAGGATACTTACATTGACTGATCTGGGAAAAGAAGTTGTGAACAGCGGATTAGAAGTCAAAGAAGAAGTAGCACAACTGACTCCAGAATTGATCCAGAGTGGGAAATGGAAAGACGTTGCCATTAGAAAATATGATGTCAGGACATTTGCACCTGCAATCTATCCCGGTAAAAAACATCCTCTGAGCATCATAGCCGATGAGATTAGAACGATTTTTACCAGTATGGGGTTTAAAGAAATCGATGAACAATACGTGCAGCCTGCATTCTGGAACATGGATGCCCTCTTTACACCACAAGATCATCCAGCCAGAGAACTCCAAGACACTTTCTACTTAGCACATCCGCAGCGTGCTGAATTGGACGATTCCGTAGTAGAAAAAGTAGCAGCAATTCATGAGAACGGAGGAAATACAGGATCAATAGGTTGGGGAACAAAATGGTCAAAGGAGGAAGCTGAAAAACTACTTCTGAGGACTCACACAACTGTCAACAGCATCAAATATCTCAGCCAGCACACTGAACCTCCAGTAAAAGTATTCTCACTCAGCAAAGTTTTCAGAAAAGAAGCCATAGATGCAACGCATCTTCCAGAATTCACACAGATTGAAGGGATCATCATGGATGAAGATGCGAACTTCGATATGCTGTGCGGTATCATCAAAGAATTCTACCGTCGCATGGGTTTCACAGACATACGATTCCGTCCAGGGTATTTCCCTTACGTAGAACCTTCATTAGAAGTAGAGGTTAAATTCAGAGGAAAATGGATGGAACTCGGTGGAGCCGGAGTATTCCGTCCAGAGGTTACAGAGCCTTTTGGAATAAAACATCCTGTTTTAGCATGGGGTATGGGATTTGAAAGGTTAGCCATGCTAAGGTGGAATCTGAAAGATCTGAGGGACCTTTACATCAGTGATATTGAGATGTTGAGAGAAAATCCTCTCATCTAATTTATTCTCAATTTATTAATTCAAAATTTAGGGTTTCATTCATATCTTAGAGCATTGAGTAAATAGTATCCAGCACATGCATTCTATGGGGAACTAATATGACTGCAATACTCACCGATAGACCTCTTGAAGAGATAATGGAGCATGCACCTTCAAGAGGAGAGGACTACCTAGAAGATGAACTGCTGATTCATGGCTGTGTGAGGATCATCAGGCGTGATGATATACGACTCAGCTATCTCAAATACTTCAACTGCGGTTTTGATCAGCAGGTCAATAATCTTCTGCATACTGATGTAAATCATTGGTATGTATATACTCTGGTAGAGGATACCGGACTATCAATGGATGTTAGTACGTTTCTATTTGTGTATTGGTATCTTACAAAAGGTAAGCACATTGTACTATACAGTATAGAGAATATACCGGGATTCGGACCAGAGACTATGGTTTCAACTATAGATATTGCACCAAAAGGTTCAGGTATGACGCCTAAGGAAGAGTATCATCGTAATGTCTCAGATGTGCTATATCATTTCTTAGATCCCAGCGGCAGTGCACATCTTCATGATACTGCTATTTTGGAACGGATGAGTAAAGACGAATATTTTGATGAGAATTTTTTAATCGGCAGGATACCAAACGATCCTATAACACTCAAAGAGCTCATGGAAATTTCTGGAAACTGTTCGATGTATACAACCGTTTATGATTACAATGAGGCGATGTCTATACTCTCTGAACTCGGTGGAATACTGTCAGCAAGAGAGAATGAAGTATGGAAGAAGTACGCTAAACCATTAGAACTGATAACATCATGTGAGCACCACTGGGAGTGGAAAAGTCGAGGCGGTCAAACTCCTCCGATGACTAGAAAAGACAGCAAATATGATGACTGCCAGGTGAAAATGTACTGTCTCTATAGCAAATCATATGTCAATATGCTCCTCAGGGTTTGTATATGGGACGTACCTGTTGACAATAATCTGATTGGATTGATAGCTTTCATCTAATCGACAATAAAACATAATATTTGGGCAAATGCCCAATTCTTAGGCTCTCTCTAAAACCAAACATCACATGGCAGGTCTTAATCCTGTCAGTTATTTTCTGGTCTTTGAAGGCTCTACTGCCGGCAGGTTCAGCGTGCATTCGTCTGCCATTAATGCATATTCTATTGCTTTGCTTCTCATACCAGCAGAGAAGTTCTCGTTTGATAATGTAGTTAAAATCTCAGACTGACGTTTTATCATCGCCCTTCGTGAAATTGTAAACATTCTCAAAGCTTCATCGTCATCTCCTGTTTTGATAGCTATCGTGCCCAGCAGATAGTATGCTCTGGCTTCATCATCATAGTCTTTGAATCCTTGTGATACAAGCCTCATTAAAATTTCTTGAGCTTCATGAATATCTTCATTCTTAAGAAGGGATTCTGCAACGCAGCACTCAATGTTGGTGTCCATATGATCGTCAAATACACCACGTGCTCGAATGAACGATCTATATGCTAAATGATACTCTTCATGATCCATGTGAAGCTTTCCTTCAATCAGGTAGCCTTTGAACCTTTCAGAAGGTATGCTTGAAGCTTCCATCATTTTAGTTAGGATTAGGCAATATTCAGCACGACCGATTCTTCTTGCCATTTCTGCCTGCACATAATGAACAACGTCACTGTATCCCGGAGTCATATCTCTAATGTTGGAAACAGTCTCAAATAATTCATCATCTGGAGAGAGCATCAGTTCCGCAGCATGATTGTAAAGGAGGATTTCAGCATCATTGAATCGTTTAGCCATGACAAGATGGTACAGCACTTCTTTAATGTCATCGCAATGCAACCAGTAATCTGCGGCAAAATTATGGTAGTCTTCAATTCGATTTGTTTCAGTTACAGAGAGAACATACTCTTTAATTTCCTGCGGTAGATCCACCATTCCTTTCTCATCGACAGGTAAAAGAGAAACGCTGATGTCTGGAAGGACGTCTCTGCTAAATGGTTTTCTGAACACTGATGCCATAGCAATAATTGGCTTGAATTTCTCATCGAGGCTGTCCCACAGATCTGGTCCTTTGCATTTTCTGATGTCTTGATATCTGCTGAGGTCAATTTCGTTTTCTTTTACATACTTGAGTATTTCGGCAACGCGTTCTTCGCCTTTTGGTGTAAGGAAGTATACTTTTCGTCGAGTCTTACCCTTTTTAATATGGGACTGTTTTTCTGTCACATATCCATTTTCTTTTAGCTTCTTCAGTTCAATCGTTGCATGGGCTCTGGAAATTCTGAGCCCTGCGGCTATTCCATCCTGACTGATGTCTATAGGAACATCGTATGATTCAAGGTATTTTGTATAGTTGGATAGATGGATTATGATCCTATCTGCAACTGTTAGACTATTCGGCAAGTATCTCCCTGTTTCCTGATTGCGGTCTTCATTAAAAAACGGTTCGTTAACGCCGATTATAAAAAATACTATCTTGTAAATTCCTCATGACATGAATGTCCTAGTCTGTAGTACTCCTGATTCTGCGAGCGTCAATCTAAAAAATGCAATTCTTTCAGATGACTGGATTGATTATGCAGATTTTCACGGCAGTTCTACATTCCTCAAGGATAACCTGCTTTTACTGACTATCAAAGAACATCATGTTTTTTATGACGATCTCGACAAAGAGATTGTTAAAGAGTTAGGAGTTATTGCAGATAATATAATATTCTTATCTAAACATAAATCTGCATCGGAAAAGAAAGCCCTTACAGTGCATCCAATTGGCAACTGGGCAGATGCTAAACTTGGTGGCAAAGACAACGAACTAACCCCCTCTTCACCGCATCTTATGAGCGCTCTTTTAAGATCTATAAAGAAATCTGCGGCCCATCTTCCAGATTATGATGTTGTTTTTGAAGTCACTCATCACGGTCCTTTGCTTGAAACTCCCACGTTGTTTATGGAAATAGGCAGCACGGAGTCAGAATGGTCGAACATAGATGCTTCTGCAGCGCTAGCCTCGGCTTTGTTCTCGGCCACTGAAAATAAATCATATCCGATTGCTGTGGGCATCGGAGGCGGACATTATGCTCCCAGATTTACGGAGACTGCTATCTCTAAGAAACTGGACTTCGGGCACATGATTCCAAATTATGCAATAGATTTCAACGATGCAGAAAAACTTTCATCAATGGTGAATAAAGCTATGGAGAACAGCAATACGGACCTTGTTTTTGTACATAGAAAATCTATGAAGAAAGAGCAGGCTGATGTTGTGAAGAGAGCAATAGATAATGCCGGAGCATCACTCATCGACTCATCTTCACTTGAGCTTATTGACTAATCAGAGATGATTGTTCCTTTTATGTCAGAACTTCCAGAGATGGCCTTTTTCATCTCTTCAAGATCCCTTCCGGAGACTATCAGGAGTGGTAGATGATTACGCATTACGATGTCTGCGCCCATAGCGTCAAACACTCCAGATTTGCCTGCGTCATGTCCGTCTTTTAACATTTCATTGAGTTCTGAGAAGCTCATTTTTGATATTTTCTTTGCCTGGGGATCTTTTTTAGGATCTGCTGTATATACACCGTCTACAGATGTGGCATTCACAATTCTTATGGCACCCACAGCTTCTGCTAGGGAAGCACTGACGCCATCTGTAGTATGTCCCGGGATTGTTCCTCCCATTATCACAATTTTTCCTTCAGATCCTAATTTTGAAGCATCTTCTACAGTCTCAGGAATTTCACTGTTAGAAACATCTTTTAACGCAAGCTGCAGCATTTTAGCATTAATCCTTGTAGCCATTATGCCAAGTGTGTCTAGGTCGTATTCTACTGCTCCCATATCTCTAGCTGTGTTGATGTAGTACCTTGCAACCTTTCCTCCACCGCAGACAACATAAATCTGATATGATTTTGACATTTCTTTGAGAAGTTCTGCAATACCAAAAAGAAATTTTCCATCATTTTCCCCCGGGATTAAAATGGATCCCCCTAGCGATATGACAACTTTATCCAATGAAATCACCAAAGTTTTATACCGAATCACTTCTTGCATTAAAAAAAGAGTGGTATCAGATGGTTGCTGACGAGGGCGATTATGAAAGACAGATGGAAAAGCGCAGGTATGATTTTAAACGCGCGTTAGAAGAGATTAGGGATATCCATGGTCGCGGAACAGAACTCGTCTCTGTTTATGTGCCTCCTGACAAACAAATATCGGATGTGGCAAACTACCTCAGGGGAGAATTATCACAATCACAGAACATCAAAAGCAAACGTACTCAAAAAGCCGTGTCAGGTGCTATTGAGTCAATATTGGCCAGATTAAAGTACTTTAAAACCCCGCCGCCAAACGGGGTTATATTTTTCATTGGAGAAGCTCCGACATCGGGAGATCAAACAAAACAGGTACAGTTTGTACTGGAACCTCCAGAACCGATTACCTCTTTTATGTACCGATGTGATTCAGAGTTCTATACTGAAAAGCTTTGGGACATGCTTGATGATAAAGAAACATTTGGTCTTCTCGTTATAGACCGATCTGAAGCCACAGTAGGTCTTCTGAAAGGTACAAGTATAATTGTACTGAAAAATGTCCAGTCATTCGTGCCATCCAAGCATGGGCGAGGAGGACAGTCAGCGCTTCGTTTTGAACGTTTGATTGAAATAGCGGCTCATGAATTCTTTAAGAAAGTCGCAGAGATTGCAGATGATGCATTTCTAAATCAAGAATCCCTGCTCGGAATTCTCATTGGAGGGCCGGGGGACACTAAGAAGTTCTTCATTACTGAAGAATATCTCAACCATGAGTTGAGGAAAAAAGTCCTCGATCCTGTAGATACAAGTTACACAGATGAATATGGTCTGAAAGAGCTTGTAGAAAATGCAAAGACTATCCTGACCGATCTGAGCCTTAACCGTGAGAAAGAATTGATGCAGCGTTTTTTCAGAGAACTAAGGAAACCAGATGGGGGCTTATCGTGCTACGGTGAAGACGAAGTTCGCCATGCATTAGCTCTGGGAGCTATAGATACGCTGCTGATTTCTGAAGGTATACGATTAAAACGGGTAAAAATAAATTGTCAAAACTGCGGTGAAATGGAACTGACAGTTCCTGATGAAGATCACATACAGTGCCCGAATTGCAAATCTCCTACACCTCCAGAGATCTTGGAATCAAAGGATTTCATCGATGCATTCTACGATGAGGCTGATCAAGTGGGAACCAAGGTAGAGCTTCTTACGGTAGATTCGGAAGAAGGGGATATTCTTCTGAGAGCATTTGGCGGTATTGTAGCTATGCTGCGTTACAACATAGGGGGAATGTAAGGTTGGATCCATTACAGGTATACAGAGATGAAGTGGTCCATCTTTCATCCAATGCATTATCAGAACTGGGAGTCTCAGAACCATCTTTCGATGTTGAAGTCCCCTCCATGGAAATCGCTGATTTTGCTGTTCCGTGTTTTCCATTCGCGAAAATTCTCAAGAAATCTCCAGTAAACATTGCATCTGAAGCTGCAGATAAGATTCCTGCTTCTGAATTAATTTCAAAAGTATGGGCTGAAAATGGATACCTTAATTTTCAAATAGACTCTGGAAAATTGGCTGAAGCTACACTTCAAGAGATTCTCTCCTCCGGCAGCGATTATGGAAAAGGAGAAAAGAAACCAGGAAAGCTTCTTTTGGAACACACCTCTGTGAATCCAACAGGACCAATTCATATCGGAAGGGCAAGGAACCCGATTATCGGAGATACGCTGGCTAGATGCCTAAGGGCATGTGGTTATGACGTTCTTACTGAATATTATGTAAATGATGTCGGCAAACAGGTGATTATTCTAACATGGGGTTTAGAGCATTTGGATAAAGGCTCTGACGATGATGGTATGGATAAGGTAGACCATCGTCTTGTAGGATATTACCGCAAAGCCAATCAAATGATGGAAGAAAACCCAGATGTTGCTGCGGAGATCGGGCAGATGCTCCGTAAATTTGAAGATGGAGATCAGGAAACAATTGAAAAAGTTCGTAAAACTGCCAAAATGATGTTAGATGGAATTTTGGAGAGTTTGGACCTGATCAACGTGTCGCTTGACAGTTTTATGTGGGAATCCACTTTCATCGAAAATGGTGCTGCTGCAAAAGTTGTAGAACGGTTAAAAGCTTCTGAATACTGCAAAGAGGAAGACGGAGCTTCATATCTTGAACTGGAATCTTTTGGAATTCATGGCAGAGAAACCAGATTCTTTTTTACCAGGGGAGACGGCACCACTCTTTACACTACGCGCGATGTAACGTATCATCTTAACAAATTTTCAAGAGCGGACAGGGTTGTCAATATCTTGGGTGAGGATCAAAAGCTCGGTCAGGCTCAGCTTGCAATAGCTCTTCATCTGTTAGGTGTGGATAGAAGCCCTGAATGTGTTTTCTACTCTTTCGTATCGCTTCCTGAGGGTAAAATGTCTACTCGTAGGGGTCAGGTTGTTAATCTGGATGATCTTATTGAAGAAGCAGAATCCAGAGCCCTTGATGAAGTTAAGAAGCGCAGAACAGATCTTTCAGAAGATAAGATGAAAGAAATTGCAAAGGCCATCGGCAGAGGTGCAGTAAGATACAATATGCTTCGTGTCCAGCCTGAAAAACCTCTGGTTTTCCGCTGGGAAGATGCGCTTAACTTTGAAGGAAACAGTGCACCTTTCGTTCAGTATGCGCATGCAAGGGCATGCAGCATTCTTAAAAAAGCCAACGGCTACAATAAAGGCATAGACTTTTCAGAGCTTAACGATACATATGAAATCAAGCTGATTAAAACGCTTGCTAAGTTTCCATCTGTAATCAAAGAAGCTGGTGAGAAATCCAGAATTCACTTAATCCCACTGTATGCACACGAGCTGGCTGCGTCATTCAATTTATTCTATACCTATGTTCCAGTCTTGAAGGGAGATAATAAAGATGTGCGTCTTGCTCTCGTTGACTGTACGCGTGTAGTCTTGTCAAATGCCCTTTATCTCATGGGTTTGAATGCACCAGAGGAGATGTAAATGGAAATAGTCCCATTAAGTGATGATGACCGCGTTTCCGTCAGATTGCTGGAATTAGCATGTATCAGAGAATACGCAGAAGTGACATTAGAATTGGACTGGAACATTGACATTCCAAAAGAGGTCAGAGATTCAATAGGTGCTTCTGCTCCAAAATCATTTGGATATTACAAAGACACCGGCCTATGTTTTGTAGCTAAAGAACGGGGACAGGTCGTAGGCGTCATTTTCAGTCAGATGCTGCACTGGATCGACAGCGTTGAAAATGTGGCATGGATTGAAAACATCTGTGTTGATGAAGAGTTTCGCAGGATGGGCATAGGTTATCTGCTCATGCGCAGACTTGCACAGGAAGCTAAAAATCAAGGTGCACAGATTGTTCAGTCTTCTATTGGACTGAAAAATATGCCATCACTGCTTCTGCACAGAAAATTAAACTTCCTTGGAGAAGACAGGAAGATTGCAACTTTGGATTTATCTACATTTAAAATTTAAACGTATGTGAGTCTAAGCTGTACTTCATTTTTACTAATTTCTCTATTTCTAATTTCTCTTCTTTTGAGAATTTAGACTCATACATTTCTTCTTCAAATTGGTTTGATATTGACTCTGAAATTGATTTTTTAATCGTATTTATCTCTGGAATATAACCTATGGCATCATAGATGGAAGTCAAGTTTCCATTACGTTTATCGTTCTTTAAGATCTTTAATTCAGGCTGTTTTAAAAGCAATGTACTTTGAACTGCCAGATTGCCGTTTCTAATGACCTGTCCGCTTCCAGAAATCTTTTTACCGTTTATTTCAATATCATTCGGTGGTTTATATGATGCATCCATTTCAAAATCCTTCAAAGATCTTATGATGCACTCACACACATCTTTGATTAAGTCGTGCCAATCGTTATCTATTTTAAGCACTGTGCAAAATATTATTTGATTTGGATCAGTTATAATAGTTCCTCCACCAGACATTCTTCTGATGACGCTGACTTCATTAGAATCAATCAGTTCTAAATTTATTGATTCGCAGTACTTCTGAAAGTATCCTAATGATACAGTTGTTTTATTTCTGCAGAATATATGAAACGAATTAGGTTTTGATAAAAGAATTTCATCAGCCGCTGCAGAGTATGCAGGGCTGAGAAACCCCGAATCAATTTTTCTAATCAGGTTACGATCTCCTTTACTCTGTCATCTTCAATCGCACGCCTGATTTCCATGGCAAGTCTTCGGCCAGTGGACATATTTGTTCTCCACAGTGCGTTGCCATATGCATGACCTACATTCATGTGTACATTGGTGCCGCCGCCAATTCTCGGGGCAACATCATAAATGTAAAAGTTCAAATCCTTATCAACGCAAGTCTGCAGGCAGAAAGGTCCGATTATGCCTGGTGAGTAGTATTCGTTAGCTGCGGCTACATACTTCTCTGCCAGCTTGAATGCGTTTTCAAGCAGCGATTCGCGGAGTGTTGCGGAGTTATGTCCGCAGACTGTATACTCTGGAACTTTCTGAGATTCATTCAATGTCATCTGCTGAGGTGCCGGAAGCCGCACATGTCCGTCAAGTGAACTTTCAAATCTCCAGTCAACACCGATGAGTTCTACCTTTTCTCCCAGAGTTTCCAGAGGTGAGTAAAAGAAATCCAAATTAAATACTGGACCAATTATGTATTCTTCCATTCTAGCAGTCTGAAGAGTCTCCCTGTCAATAACGCCCTGTTTTATAAGCTGCTCTGATTTTTCAACATATTCTTCGTACGATGATGCGGTGAAAAATCCCCTTTCAAGCTTCTTCTTTGCGTGATGCAGTTTTATGATGCTCAGTGAGTCAATATCCTGCGGATCGGTAATTTTTCTAGGGAATGGCATGCCTGCTTTTTCTAACAACCAATAGTAGTCATGTTCTCCCCCACGGTCTTCGCTGCGAAGCATATTCCTTGAGCCTACTAGAGGTACTGCAAAATCATCTTCAACAGCATCTATGGAGCAGTATGATGTGAAAGACCTGTTGGGAACAAACAGTATATTGTCTTTTTTGAGTGCATCCATGTTCTCTTTTTTGAGGATCTCACTGTATTTATCCAGCATCATAACTTCGTCAACCATTCCGCGGTAGACTTTTCCATCTTTGTCGCGGAATGCTTTGAAATATCTGGAATATGCAGAATCTCTTCCGGGCTGGCAAACCGCCAGAGTTCTAAATCCTTCTTCTACTGCGCCATCGCAAGTATCAAGAGCGGAATGCGATCCTACCACACCAATTTTTGCTTTGGTAAGATCATAACCATCCACTATAGAGTGAATAATTTTTCTGTCTATCATAACTGAACCTGCTACTCAAATGCAGTATATGAAATAAAGTTAAGCCTTTCAAGGGGCTCAACATAACTGTTTTTTGATGCCTTATGCCAATCCTAAAAGCAGAATGGTCGCTACAAATGCCACCACTCCAAACACATCTATCATGGATGTTATCAGCGGAATTGTGTGATCATCAGGATCTAGAGACATTCTGAAAGTTGCAATTGAGAGATAATATGCAAGGATGCAAAGTATCGTGGTTGAAACCATGCCTGCAATCAGTGACAGAATTATCATCGTACTGAGCGGGGGAGACTCCATTCCCAAGACTCCTCCCAATATAAATGTGGCAACTCCTATCAGAGTGAATGCGAATACTCCAAATATGTAAGTTATACCAAAATTTTCCAATGCTAGTTTTCCAGGAAGTGCTTTGGGTCTCAGAAGACCCATGTGAAGATAGGATGAAAACCTAGACGTCAGTATTCCGCCTAATGAATTGGAGCTTCCAAGGAACGGGGATACCATAATCAATAATGCAGGCAGGGCTATGAAGCTCTCCAGTTCGTTGTTGATAAGGGATCCGGCAATAATTTCAACAATTATGAATATCAAAAGAGTTGGAATGCTTTGAATGAATATTCTTCTGACTTCATCTTTCTTTTTTAGAATTACATATGCTACTAAAATTACAGCAACTGCAATGAATACTATAGAAAAGAACAGCAAAAGGCTGTCTGTGAAATGAGGATTCAGTACGAGCAGCGTTGTCCCGAACAGCATCGGCATTGTCACGATGTCTCCGGTTGCAGTAATTATCGGTGCGGAAATGTTATCCAGATCCCAGTCGTGTTTGAAACCTGTGACTGCAACAACGATGTTGATAAATATCAACACAAGACTGGATAAGGTCCCTCCCATTACTGAGATGAATATAAATTCATGAAGGGAAATGCTTTCTATGCCCATTATAATTGCAGCCAGTTTAGCAAACAAACCCATAATCACAGCCATTACAACTGTCAATATGATGGACGTCTCAACGTTCTGCCTGAGAACGCTTCCACGTTTGAATGACAGTTCAAATGTACCCATGTGAACTGCAGTACCCAGTCTGCTTCCTACTGCTCCAAAGATACTTCCGCGCACACCGATGGCGGGAGTTATTAGCAGCATCAATGCCGGAACGATCTCTAAAAGATCAGTCATGTATCCGAGAGTGACTCCAGATACTAACCCCACCATTGATGAGATGAGAATTGAAACAAGTCCTAGAGAGAATACGGTCCTATTTCTGGAGAAAAATGATCGTACCTCTGACATATGCTCACCTCAAATTAGATCAATCACTGCAAGTCCTTGGGGGTCAAATGTTCCTTTCCTTCTGCTAAATCTTTAAAATACTCTTCGCCGTCTTCCGGTCCACTGGCAAATAATAAATCTCCGGCTTTTATCGAAGAATGCATATCTGGACCGTAGAAATATTTTCTTCCGCGTTTTATGGCAATAATTCTCATTCCGGTATTAGTAGCGAGCTTAATGGCTCCAAGAGTAGTATCTGCTAAATCTGAATTTTCATCAACTACTGCTGATGTGATTATTACTTCAGATTCCCGTAGAGACAACTGTACCACTGGATGTGTGGGAAGTTCAAATCTCACCACTCCGGCAATTTTTGTTGCAGCATAAGAAATCTCTTGAACAGAATGTACCATTTTAATGATCTGAAGTGCTTTGTATGCATCCCTGTCATTCAGTACTTCCTGGATTGCAGATCTCTGAATTTCATCTCCTATCTCTTCCATTCTTTCTTGGAGAATGAACACCTCTTCTGCAATCTCTCTATTATTGTACAGCAGGGAAGAATATGCAAGATCTACCATGAGTTCTGAAGTATCCTTTATCTCAAGGATCATTTCTTCTAAACTTTCATTCTCTATTCCATCGGATATGTCGGCCATTTCTCTTCCCCATTTGCAAATTTGCGCAATCTACGGAATCCATCTTCTGTTCCACGAACGATAATCATATCATTCTCTTTCAACCTGGTATCGCCTTCTGGGTCGTATATCCACCTAATATCACGCTTGATTGCAATAATACGCATTCCAGTCTCGGCTTCAACACTCAGCTCATCTATTGACTTTCCGCTCATGTCGGATTTTCTGATCGTGAGAGGCAAAATCTTTTCCTCTGCATCTCTCAATACAAAAGATAAAAACGGACTGTTGCGAGGGTTAATTTCTCTTATTCCTACTATGTCGCCTGCAGCTTTGGATATGGCTGCTGCGCTTTCTGCTATTTGTAATAGACCAGAAAGCTGAATAGCATCTTCTCTGGTTCTTGAAGCCAACATGGTTCTGCTTCTAATCTCATAGTTCAGAACGTCCATTTTTGACTCCAGATGTTTAACCTCATCGCCTATCTCATTACTATCAAACAGAAGTGAAGCATAAGCTAGGTCTACAATTACTTCTGAGATATCTTTCATCTCTGTCAGCAATTCACGAACTGTCAGATTTTCTTCTTCTCGTTCCTCGCTGAAGCTATCAAAGAATGACATACCATCCTCCAAATTTAATTATGTGAAAACTTGACGAACTATATTAACTGTTAGCATCATACTATTCTGAACTGTGGGGGTTTTATTTGTGCTCCAGAGCACACAAGACAGTTCGAATCTGCTTGTGGCTACCATCGTTGTATCAGCGGAGTCTTTTTGGAATATCCCCTATTTTCACAGAAATTAGTTTAAATAACGAGCGGATACCAATTAATCATGGATGAGAAGATTGTTCTTCTGGGGGCACCGGGATCAGGGAAAGGTACCCAAGCTAAGAGACTTTGTGAAGAGTTGGGTCTTACATTGATATCTACTGGAGACCTTCTTAGGAGTGCTGTCAGAGATGGCACACCTCTGGGACTGCAGGCTAAAGAATTCATGAACGCCGGGAAGCTTGTTCCAGATGAGCTTGTAGTCGGGCTCATTGAGGAAAAATTAAAGGGTTTAACTGGTGGAGTTCTTCTTGATGGATTCCCAAGGAACCTTGAGCAGGCTAAAATGCTGGATAAAATTACCAAAGTTACTATTGCTGTAGATCTTAATGTCGACGAAGACATAATTGTTGACAGGATTGTAAAAAGACGCAGCTGTAAAGAATGCAATGAAGTCTACCATTTGGATGCCAAGCCTCCGCGTGCAGACGGAAAGTGCTCTAAATGTGGAGGAGAGCTCTACCAGAGGACTGACGATACTGAAGAAGTTGTGAGAAATCGTCTGAAGGTCTACAAAGAGAGTACCCTTCCATTAACTAAGTTCTACAATGACCGTGGAATTTTGGTAGAAGTCAACGGCAGGGGAGAAATTGACGAGGTTTACTCCCGCATAGTCGATGCCGTGAAAAACTTCAGAAAGTAAGCATTTTTGAGGTCTGTAGCCTTACAGGCCTTCATTATCTTTCATAATCTGTATTCTCCAAGCAAAAGATTTAAAATAAAAGAGTTGTTGAAGCCTTTACAATAGCCCCGTAGTGTAGCGGTCAATCATATGAGACTCTGGATCTTGTGACAGCAGTTCGAATCTGCTCGGGGCTACCATTTCTATCAATAATTGCTTGTAACTTATAAGATAAGTGATATTAGCATTTTTAATCATTTATCATACATATTTTAATGACTGGATCAGATGCTGTATTGCATATTTCTGAGAAAAATTTATCAACGATCTTCAGGACTATCAACATACTCAAGAATATCTCCTGGCTGACATTTTAGAACTCTGCAGATTGAGTTGAGTGTTGAAAACCTGATAGCAGAGATTTTGCCTGTTTTTATATTTGACAAATTTACGTTTGATATTCCTACCTTTTCTGCCAGCTCATTTAATGATATCTTTCTGTCCGCCATGACTCTGTCTAATCTGAGTATTATCGTCATATCACATCACAGAGTTTGATCTGATTCGTTCTGGAGATACACACCGTACTGGAACACGAGAGATAAGCAGTACATCGCTATGGCTGCAAGCACCATGAAAAAATTTATGCTGATGCTGGACTCGGCTTCAGGATAAGCTATCTTCATCACAAGGTTTTCTAAAACAGGGACTGCCAGACCCGCTATTAAAATGAGTATTGATATGCTTTTTATATACTTCACATTTTTAATCGTAAACGGAGTTCTTTCTTTGCTTATGGCTTTCATTAACTTATATACAATTGCTAGAACCAACAGCATGATTATTGATGTTGTAATCAGTATGATCATTATTGGAATAATTTCTGGCTCAGGAATACCTGAATCAATGATCTCTTGCCAGGATTCAGGGGAAAAAAGCAGAATCGCTACTACGAATGCCAATAGCAATAATAACGCCATGATTATAATGATGCAATATGAACCGTATCTGCAGATAGTTTGAAGTCTCTTGAGATTGAAATTTTCGTTCATACGCATACCTTTTTATTGAGCTTAATCTGTTAAGTATATATAACATTATCTTTAATGTATTTCAACAAAGATTTAATGATTATCATTAAATACTTAATGTTTAATGTGAGATTCAATTGTGCAAAAAATTGCCAATTACGGTGACCAAATGAAGGAATTATACACTAAAAGAGATGGGAAGAGACTATGACTTCTGAATATCCAATCGAACTGATAAACTTGAGAAAAGAATATGGTGCTTTTGTTGCTGTAGACGATCTCAGTCTGAAAATTAAAAAAAATAGTTTTACCGGACTACTGGGACCGAACGGAGCAGGTAAAAGCACTTCATTAAAAATCTTAACGAATCTTATTACTCCTACTTCTGGTACAGTTGAGTTGAATGGGATCAATGTTAACAAAAATCCCTGGGAGGCGTTACTTACTGTAGGGACCGTGGTCGAGACACCAGAATTTTATCTGTACCTTACACCGAAAGAGACCTTCAGATATCTAGGACAACTGCTGGGTATGAGTTCTGAGTCCATTAAGTACGAAACCGATACAATCTTGGAAAAAGTTAAAATGACTCAGTGGGCTGATAAAAAACTGGGAACATTTTCCAAGGGAATGAGACAAAGAATTGCTCTTGGCCAAGCATTGTTAAACAACCCAGACATAATCATCTTGGATGAACCCACTTCTGGATTAGATCCAAGGGGTATGGCTGAGATGAGAGAAATACTCAAGACTCTCAGAAGCGGCAGCAAAGAGCTTACTGTTTTGATGAGTTCACACATGCTGCACGAGGTCAGTGACTTATGCGATCATGTGGCAATGGTAGATCACGGGAAACTTCTTGTCCATGATGAAATAGATAAAATTCTTGGTGACTCAGAATCCAGAACTGTAATTGTAAAGACTGTAGAAAAAGCAGATAATTCCATAATTGAGAAAATCAGCGAGCTCTCCAATGTTGTAAATGCTAGGCTGTATGATAATGGAATTGAAATACGATTCAAAGGTGGCAAAGCTGAACAAATGGATCTTTTCAACGCTCTTGCAGACCTGCATATTACAGTCTACAGCATGTCTGAAGATTCAAATGCGTTAGAGAACAAATATCTCAGCTTAATTAAGGACTCGCGGTGATTTAATGTCAGAAACTCAAGATGCTAATAATTACATTAGAATGCGCGGTGGCATATCCACATATCTAAAACAGTCATATGTGGTAATGAAAAATGAGATAGTTAAGTTCACCAGAGGAAAAAAGATGCTGCTATTCACAGCGCTTATCTTTTTGGTGCTTATCTTGCTTACTGCAGTACCATACTTATTAGGCGACGGACTCACCGATAATGCTACTGAGCTCGCTGCTAGCTATTCATCATTTGTTGCTCTGATTGTACTGCTGTTCGCCACTCTCTTTGCATCAACGTCACTAGTATCTGAATTTGAAGAAAGAACCGCATTGATCCTATTCACAAGGCCAGTAAAGAAATCATCTATTCTGCTTGGGAAATTAGCTGCATCAATGGTGATTGGAATCGCATTCCTTGCATTCTATTATGCATTCACGTCTGTAGTGTCTTTAGCAGTCGCTGGGTCTGTAGATTCGACCATGCTTACTTCATTCGGACTCGCAGTTCTCTACCTGTTTTGCATGGTTGGAATAGCCTTACTGATCAGCTCTGTGATGAAAAAGGGAAGCACGGCAACAATCATAACATTCGTCATGTCACTGCTGATTTTTTCAATAGTATCAACTCTGCTTGGTGCATATGATGTTGAGAACTGGTGGTTACCCGATGTAGCATCCGGTGCAATATACGATGTGTTTGGATTCACCTTTGCAGGAATTCCTGCTGCTACTGTGGATTTAGCTAGGACATCTGGTGTATTTGTTGCATGGGGGCTGGTTACTACTTTAATAGCTTACTTCCTGTTCAAAAAGAGAAGTTTCTAAGAGAGAACTTCTCAAACCACTTTTTTTATTTTTTTGTGATACGTTTAACCGGTTCAATAGACTGATACATAGAATACAATTTGTTCATCTGATTCCAAGTCTGTAAAAATTAAATAGCATCAAAGATAAAACTCTCTTCGATGCATTTTCCTATCTGGACTGCTTTTTGTTCATGAGGAGCTGATAAATCCCATTGGACAAAGTTGGATTTGTGTGATTACGGACTGCTCAAGCAAGCTATTGTACCAATTGACACAAATGAATGTGTATTGAAGGATTTATCGGGTGTGTCTTATCCGTTGAACGGGTCAGACATTAAACTCGGTTTTATGAGTTTCTGGCCATGGGCAATCCCGCCATTGTCCTTCATCCATATCTGAGTTTCCTGTCAGAAGATCAGTTGCAGCGTCTGCCAGGTAGCCAAGGTAGCTTTCCGCCGATGCACCATCTCCGCATAACAGCTTCCACATCATGCCGCCGAATAAGTATGACTGGGCAAACTCCCTCCAGCTATGAAGTCCTTTAGCTGCCTTTTGGGACAGTTCCCATAGGATACCTACAGCCTCACCTTCGGTGATCCATCCCAGATAGTAGCCCCAGCGGGCCAGCATAGCCGCTCTTCCCACATCCCAGCCAATGAGGAAGTTTGGGCCGTAACGGTCTTTGAAATGCTGGACGAAACGCCAACCACGGGAGATCGATGCAAGCTCTTCTTCATCTATGCCCTCTTCCGCAAGTTCCTCGGGTGTTTCTGCCTCGCAGTATGCTTGGTATCGCAGAATATACCCCTCTTGGCTCAGATAATGGATGGTGTCTAGCAGTTCGCTTCGTCCGTTGATGCCCCAAGATCGGCGTACCAGAGAGACGATTTTTTGTTCTAGGACTGGAATATGCTCTTCCACATCCATACCTGAGAGTTCATGGTCATTAACTGTAGAGATAATGCCAGAGAGCAGGATACCAAAGCGGCCCCATTGGGGATCTTCCTTTGTATACTGGATTGGTTCGGATTCAGGCAAGGTGTCCAGCCAGGCCAGCTTGTTCTCCAGAACCTGATATAGTTCTTCTTCCCGTGCCTGGTCGAGCTCCTGCATCTCATCCTCATCGTCTTCTTCTTCCATTGCCAGAGTTTCCAGGGCTGCAGAGATGATTCCCATGTCCTCACCAAAGAGCTGATCCATCATACCTTCCACGCCCAATGCAGCGTAGTTAGATACTTGACGGGCTACCTCTGCTTGTATCAGTTCCTGGTTGGCTGCCATCTGCGCCATTGTTTCTGGGCTGAATAACTGACCCAATATCTCTACCTGGCGTTGCTGGTTGGCAGCGTCAATATTGGCGGATGACTGTTCTTCCACCTCCTGTTGTTCAGCTGCTTTTTCGGCGTCTGATTCTATATTTTCAGCAATCTTCTGGCTTTTTTCCATGGACTCTTTGAGCTGTTGAGAGGCCGCATCTCTAGCGGCTTCCGCTCGTTTCATGAGCTCTTCAATATCTGGCACGCTATTCTCCTCCTTTTCCTACTTCGAGGCATTGGTATGACTGCAAGGAGCTTCTTTTCAGGTCAACACTCCTTCAATACTATGTGGAACTAAAGACACTCCACCACTGCAACATGAATGTCAGGGCGATGACTGTGTCCCAGCATCTTTTAAAGTGTCTGCATGATCCATTCTGGAACTGGTTCATGAGAGAGCCTGTGAACGACTTCCATACTCCCTCGGGACACTAGACACGCAGTGGTATCTATTCTCCAGATATAATGTTGATGCATATGTCCTGGTCAGAATGGTGAGGGTGTTGGTAGGGCTCTTAAACAACTTTTTCTAGAATTCCCTAATATTTTCCTCTTTAAACATCTATGTTTGCTGTACTCTGATATAACCGGTGTTCATACAATTTCAGTACAATCGGTATGTCAAACAACTCTATTAATCTCATAACTTTATGTTTTATCTACAAATACTTCGATTCATCGGAGTTTTATTTTGTAGAATCTGGACATGTATCACCTGTATTTTTTCTCTTTACCACAGCTTCTGTGAAATTTATCAATACAATCTCATTTTTATGATTATAAACAGTCATTTTAGTTTTTAAAATGCCGTTATATCTATTCCGGGGGTATGTTTCTATAATTTCCACTTCTCCTCTGAGAATATCTCCTGCAAAGACTGGTACAAACCATTCGGTGCTGAAACATTTTCCGGCGATAAGACAATCTCCGAGGATATCCTGCTCCTGAAATTTTCCCCAGATGACCAATAGGCTCATCATTCCAGATGCAATTATCTTCTTGAATCTAGTGGTTTGAGCATATTCCTCATCTGTATGAAGTGGAATATTGTCATACCTTTTAGCAAAATCAATAATATCCTCTTTTGTAATTAATATGCTGGGAACTTCATATTTCTGCCCAATCTTGCAATCTTCTAAGAACATCAACATGCTATAAGTTCATAGTTTATACAGATTTATGTCCAGAATTCATCATTCTGGATATGCGTCTGCAATCTTATCAGGTCGTTTTTTCCAGTTGCCCTGATGATATCGGATCATTGACGGCAGCATTCCCAGCATCCATCCGATCGGGGCTGCATACCAGATACCCGAGTAACCAAAGATGCTTGCCAGGATTATTGAAAGACCTACTTTTGATAGAAGTTCTATTATCCCGGACATCAACGGGATTCCAAGCTCTCCCATGCCCCTCAAGGTATTATTGTACAGCAGGATCATTCCTAAGAATGAGTAGAAGCAGGCTGAGGTACATAGATACTGATATGCTATGCTGACTACACTCTCAATCTGTGAATCTGCATCCGATATGAACCAGCGTGCGACATCATCTCCGAAACTGAAGATTAATGCCGTTGACACGAAGCTCAGGAATATTACCAGCACGGCTATTTTCTTAAATCCTTCTTGTATGCGTGCCGTCTTGTGAGCTCCTATGTTTTGTCCAGCATATATTGAGAATGCCTGAGACAGATTTATGAATGCTAATGTAGCAAATTCTTCCACTCTCACTCCAGTTGTATATGCTGCAACCACAGTTGTGCCGAAACCATTAATCACTCCTGTAGCCGCCATTTCTCCTACCGCTATGAAACAGCTCTGCAAACCCATGGTGATTCCCATTTTGGTTACAAGCTTAAGCTGTCTGAAGTCTGGTCTGAATTCGTGCCGGGATATGTGAAATATGGGATACTTTTTTATGATATATGCAATGCATAAAACTGCAGAAATTGCCTGAGAGATCACAGTCGCTATCGCTGCACCAGCAACACCCATGTCCATTCCCAGTATGAACACCAAGTCCAGGATGATATTGGAAACCGCAGATATCATCAGAAAATACAAGGGAGTCTTGCTGTCCCCTATTGCACGCAGTATTGCCGCCGCAACGTCATATGCTAGCTGTGCAACGCTGAATCCAATGCAGATCTGGATGTATATTACAGATTCATTTATGATGTCAGGTGGTGTCTGAAGCAGTTCCATCAGCGGTCTTGCACCGTATATTCCAACTAGTGAGAGGATAACAGCGCATATTGCTGACAGGAATATGGCATTCACCACGGTTTTTTTGACCATTGCATGATTGTCTGCCCCAAAATGATGAGCAGTCACAATAGAGAATGCATTTGTCAACCCTAACATGAATGAAATCATGAAAAAGATCGTAGAGCCCGTTGCTCCCACAGCAGCTAGAGCGTGAGATCCAAGCGTGTTTCCTACAATGAGGGTATCAACAACACTGTACAGCTGTTGAACAACTCCTCCGATTATCATCGGAAGTGCAAATATCAAAATTAATTTGAGCGGACGCCCTTCTGTTAGATTCCTTACATGTCCGTTCGCAGTCATTTTATCATATATTTTTTATTATACTTTGCATTCTTAAATTAATCAACTTCTCCATTTTTAGATCAAGCGCATTACTATTTTTTTTACTTACTGAACTACTTTCATGGTCATCAACAATCATGCGCTCTATCACTGCATTGCATAAGAATGTGCAGTTCAGATTATCGATGTTGATCTTAGCAATAATTGTTCATAAGTAATTTAATATAAACACGTATGTTAATTTTAAAAATTATATTTCTGTCCGTCTTTAATTTTTTTGAATGAAATAAACAAATAGTAAACGATCTAACAAGTTATCATGAGAAGCAACCAAAGCATGAAACTTGAAGATCTCCAAGCTGAAATATTTAGATTCAGGCGGAAAGCTGTTAGAAAAGTGAAGCGAGGAACGAAGAGGGTCCGAATGAGAAATACTTTGAGAAGATGGAAACGATCCTCAAGAACTATGTTTAAACGCTGATATCAAGATTTATGCTCAATTTTAATCTGGCATAGTTCCATAGCTCTGAGGGCGATTGTATTATTCTCTTTGTTCGAGCCTGCACAGCAGGAAGCATCCACAGCTATTTCTGCGTCAGGGAGAAATGATTTTATGATCATCGCATTTGAAATTACACAGATGTCTGTGCAGACACCGATTAGAACAACCCTGTTAACTTTATTCTCTTCATCAAGTGATCTGAGGATCTGTCCAAGCTCGATTGATCCAAAGGCAGATTTGTCAATAGGTTCGTCTTTTCTCAGCCTCTCAATCTGCGGGTGCAACATCCACCCTTCTGTTCCTTTTATGCAATGCACGATTGGAAGATTTTTTCCTTCCTGCGTCTCAAGATAGTTTTCATAGTGTGTATCTCTTGTAAATATGACTCGGCCTTCAAACTCTTCAATCTTCTTTACTACATTGGGGACAATGGCTGCAGCTTCTTTACTGCCGAGAGGACCGTCAATAAAATCATTCTGCATATCTACAACAATCAAAATGTTCTGCATCTCTTGCGCTTAATTGCATCGCTGTTATATCGTTTTGCTCATCTGAAGTCCTGGTACACATCTGCCTGCTTATAAGTAACTATAAATACATCTCTGATAAAACCCGTACAAAGGATTACGGAGATCTCAATGATTATCAATTTTGTCAGGGGATTCTGCATGGCAATCGCAGACAGCGTGCCGGGAGTTTCTGGAGGAACCATAGCATTTCTGCTCGGTTTCTATGACAAATTTATAGGTGCATTCAATAATATTCTCTCTGGAAATAAAGAACAGCGCATTAATGCTGCTAAATTCCTGCTGAAACTCGGAGCAGGATGGATAATAGGCTTCATAGTCTGTGTTCTGATTTTGTCTAGTATTTTTCAGTCGAATATCTATCAGATCAGTTCTTTGTTTTTAGGACTAATCATCTTTGCGATCCCCGTCATAATCATGGCTGAAAAAGAATGTCTTAAGGGAAAATATGCGAATCTTATCTTCACAATTATCGGGATAGTCATCGTATGCCTGATTACATACTATAATCCAGTATCTGGTGAAGGCAGTAGCATAAATCTCACACAGCCTTCAATTGAATTGGCATTGTATGTTTTCGTTGCTGCAATTATAACAATATCTGCAATGGTGCTGCCAGGAATATCCGGATCCACGCTTCTTCTGGCAATGGGGCTCTATCTGCCTCTGCTGAATGCTGTAAAAGAAGTGATCCATTTAGATTCTTCATATCTTCTCATGCTGTGTATATTTGCCTTAGGTCTGATAGTTGGTATATTCTCAGTAATCAAAATTGTGAAGCACTGTCTGGATGCTTATCGTTCTCAGACCATCTATCTGATTTTAGGTTTGATGATCGGTTCTATTTATTCAATCATTATGGGAGCTACAACACTGGAAGTTCCGCAGCCAGCTATGTCTCTCAGTACATTCCACATACTGTTCTTCATACTTGGAGGGCTGGTATTGGTAGCCTTAGAATTCATGAAGAAAAAGATGACCGATGATAGATTCGTCTAATTCTAACACCAACGCTTAATACCCACTCATCAATCAGATATGTGGTATAATCATGCGTTTTGAGGAAATTAATAAGGACACACAGATCCGGGCATCCGTTCGTCATAAAAGTTATGCAATTTCTAAAGTAAAAGAGTTTCCTAAACAGGATGACAAGATCTTTGCCGTGATTACAGATGGAATGGAGATAAGTGTTGTAGCAGAGTCAGATCTTGACCTGGACTGGGTTTCGCAGGAAAAACAGCTTAAGATCATATCCTTTGACACAAAACTTCCTTTTGATCTGATCGGTTTCCTGGCGTATATCACTAAACTTCTTGCCGATCAAGACATCAGCATATTCGCGCTGTCTGCTTTCTCAACAGATCATATCTTCATGAAAGAAGAATACTTAGAGCGTGCTGTTGAAGTTTTAAAGGCAAACGGTGTAATTATTGATGTTGAATAAAGGCAGTTTTATGCCCTAAATTTAACGGCTTTCGTATTTTTAGAAATCTCTCTCCTTTTTCAACCCTTATTTTTGGGATAGTTTTTTTAATATTCATACGCAATGCGCAATCAGTGAGACCATATGGATCAAACTGTAGTTTCTGAAATTCAAACAATCGTAGGAGAAGGTAATTTCTCTACAAATATCGCAGATTTGTACACCTACGGCTTTGACGCTTCTATTCATCACGTGACACCATCTGTTGTGGTGCGTCCATCCTCGACAGAAGAAGTATCAGCCATACTAAAAATGGCCAACAAGTATAAGGTACCAGTAGTCCCCCGTGGAGCTGGAACCGGTTTGTGTGGCGGAGCCGTGCCCCTGAAAGGCGGCATTGTCATGGATCTTACCCGCATGAATAAGATCAAAGAAGTCAGAGTTCCTGATTTATACTGCGTATGTGAGGCCGGCGTAGTTTATGACAATCTCCAGAAAGCACTGGCACCTTACAAGTTTACATTCCCACCGACTCCGGGAAGCGCTGAAGCCTGTACAATCGGAGGAATGGTTGCTACAAACGCTTCTGGAATGCGTGCTGTAAAATACGGCGGAACTCGCGATTATGTGTTGGGACTCGAAGTGGTACTTCCAAGCGGAGAGATTATCCGGGTAGGAACAAGGACTCTGAAGGATGCTTCAGGATATCAGCTGGAAAAATTCTTTGTTGGAAGTGAAGGAACTCTGGGAGTGATCACTGAGGTGACCTTGAAAGTAGTGCCCAAGCCAAAGAAAATGGCAATGGTGCTGGCCGGTTTTGATTCTTTACAGAAAGCTGGACAGTGTGTATCAAATCTTATCGCTAAACCTCTCCTGCCTTCTGCAATGGAGTTGATGGATTCCACATGTATCCGTGCAGTCAACAAAGCGATCAATGCTGGACTGCCAGATGTTCCAGCCCTCTGTATGATTGAAGTAGACGGAGATCCAGATGTTGTAGCAAAGGAGCTCGTGGAAGTTGCCCAGGTGGCAAATGATCTGGGTGCAGTAGGACTTGACCAGTCTGATGACCCAAAGCAGATGGCTCAGTGGACAAACTCAAGAAAGAGTGTAATGTCTGCCCTTTCCAGATACGGCCAGGGATTGGTATCAGTTTCACTGGCAGATGATATGGCTGTGCCTATCTCTAAAATTCCAGACGCTGTTATGGCATTTGCAGAGATCGCAGAGCGTAATCATGTAATTGTAGGAACATACGGTCATGCTGCAGACGGAAACCTCCACACAAAGATGCTTTTGAATCCAGAGTCAAAAGAGGCCTGGAAGAATGGAGAGAATGCCGTGCGTGAAATCTTTGATACCTGTGTAAAATTAGGCGGAACCGTAACAGGAGAACACGGCGTCGGTATCTCTAAAGCTCCTTACTTCCAAAAAGAAAGGGCTTCTGCCTTGGGAGTCATGAAGACAATAAAAAGGGCATTGGATCCCAACAACATCATGAATCCTGGAAAACAGCAGGAATGGGAAGAAGGATGCATTATCAAGCACCTTCGTTACCCATGTGAAGATCTTTAAAACCACCATCCGGTGTAAACACCAGCTGCCATGACAATGGCGG
>ENA-OROK01000259-OROK01000259.1-human-gut-metagenome-genome-assembly--contig:-NODE-259-length-68273-cov-7.445601_pt1 | contig 68273 bp, 65 predicted proteins | sample MGYA00242127_ERZ509046 | MGnify/ENA primary metagenome ERZ509046 (study PRJEB26280, sample SAMEA2338728) | human gut metagenome | biome: human gut; feature: human-associated habitat; material: faeces... | reverse complement strand
AAGCTATAGAAGAAGAATTTGGAGTATCTGCAGTAGCAGCAGCTGCACCAGCAGCTGGAGCAGCCGCAGCAGCTGAAGAAAAAACATCTTTCAATGTTGTATTAAAAGAAGCTGGAGATCAAAAAATTAAAGTTATCACAGCTGTTAAAAATGCATTAGGATTAGGATTAAAAGATGCTAAAGATTTAGTTGATGGAGCACCTAAAACATTAAAAGAAAACGTTTCTAAAGCAGAAGCTGAAGAATTAAAAGCTAAATTAGAAGAAGTTGGAGCAGTTGTTGAATTACAATAATCTGCATTGAAAAGCACTTGAAATATAGTGCTTTTTTGTTGCTTTTTGATTATAAATGTTATAATATATTACTATGGAAGGAGAACTTTATGAATATATATGGTATTATTGCAGCAATGCAAGAAGAGATTAATGAAATAGAAAATATAATGAAAAATACGAATAGTACAGAGATTTTTGGATTAACTTTTGTTAAAGGTATTATAAATAAAAGTGAAGTCATATTGGTAGAAGCAGGAGTTGGAAAAGTTAATGCAGCAAGAACAACACAAATATTGATTGATAATTTTAAAATTGATGCAATTATTAATGTTGGTTCAGCAGCATCTGCCAAAGATGACTTAGACATTGGAGATATTGTAATAGGAAAGAAATTAGTTCAACATGATTTTGATATAACTGCATTTGGACATCCAAAAGGCTATATTAGCAATGTAGGTAAATATATAGAAAGTGATAAAGAATTAGTTGAGAAAGTAGAAAGAACTATTAATGAATTAAAAGATAATGAATTTAAAATCAAAATCGGCACAATAGCATCTGGTGATATATTTTGCACAGATTTATCAATGAAAAATAAAATTAGGGATAAGTTTGATGCAGATGCAATAGAAATGGAAGGAGCTGCAATTGCACAAGTTTGTGAATTAGATAAAGTTCCATTTGTTATTATAAGAGGAATATCAGATAGTCCAAACGGCAATAATAAAGTAACATTTGAACAATATTTGCAAAAAGCATCCAAAAGATGTGCCATTATAATCGAAAAAATGCTCTAAAATCCTTGACTTTACTTGATTTATATGATATAATAATATCGTATTTTATAAAAGAGAGGAGTATCCTACGGGATATCAAAAAAATGGGAGTATTTAAAGATTTAATAAATAATTTTATAGAGCCAAGAAAAGAAGATAGATCTTTTGATGAGTTAGCAGCAGAGGCAGGAATAATTAATGAACAAGATCTAAAAGCTTTAAAAGAAACAATGAATGGGGTTAGCTGGGCTAAATTTGCTAGAGAGTCTGATGAAAAGCCAAAAACATCAAGAACGAGGTTAAGAGTCAAAGAGCAAGTTAAGATTAGTGAAAAAAGTCCAAAGAATTCCACAAAAGGAATAGAAAGAGAATAAGACAATTGGAATTGTCTTATTTTTTTTACCTAAATTTGTTTAAATTAGTCAATATATAGATTAAATTAAAAAAAAGAAAATTTTTTGAAAAAGTTATTTACATTTTGTAATATTTTGTATACAATATACTAAGTTAAGCTCAAAAATGAAACAAAAGAAGATGGAACTTAAGAAAGGGGTAAATCAATGAAAATATTGATGCTAACATGGGAATATCCACCAAGAGTAGTAGGTGGAATTGCGAGAGTAGTATATGACCTATCACACAGATTAATAAAAGATGGCCATGAAGTAACTGTAGTAACATACAGAGAAGGAGAAACTCCATATTTTGAAGATGATAAAGGAGTTAAAGTATACAGAGTAGATAATTACATGATAAATCCAAATAACTTTATAGATTGGATTATGCAATTGAATTTTAACATGGTAACAAAGGTAAACCAATTAATAGCTGAAGAAGGAGCTTTTGATGTAATACATGCACATGATTGGTTGGTAGCTAATGCAGCTAAAACGATAAAAAATTCATATAATATCCCAATTGTAGCAACAATACATGCAACAGAGGCTGGAAGAAACAGCGGAATACATGATGAAACTCAAAGATATATAAATGATACAGAATGGATGCTTACATATGAAGCAACAGAAGTAATTGTTAATAGTAACTACATGAAAGGTGAAATCCAAAGACTATTTGGATTACCATTTGAAAAAATAAATGTAGTTGCAAACGGAGTAAATCTAAATAAATTCTCAGGAATGGAAAGAGATTATAACTTTAGAAGAAGATATGCAATGGATAATGAAAAAATAATACTATTCATGGGAAGATTAGTATATGAAAAAGGAATACAACATTTAATTGCAGCAATGCCAAAAGTTTTAGCAGGATATCATGATGCTAAGTTAGTAATAGCAGGTAGGGGTGGAATGCTAGATGAATTAAGAGCAGAAGCAGATGCATTAGGTTTAGGAGATAAAGTATATTTTGCAGGATACATGAATGGAAAAGATGTAGAAAAAATGTACAAAGCAGCAGATATATCAGTATTTCCAAGTACATATGAACCATTTGGAATTGTAGCGTTAGAAGGAATGTTAGCAGAAAGACCTATAGTAGTATCAGATGCTGGAGGATTAGGTGAAATTGTAGAACATAGAGAAACTGGAATGAAGAGCTATTGTGGAAATCCAAATTCAATAGCAGATTCAATACTAGAATTATTATTCAATCCAGAATTATGTGCTAATATAGTAAAGAAAGCTAAAGCAAAAGTAAAAAATGAGTATAATTGGGGAAAAATAGCCCAAGATACGCACTTTACGTATCAAAAAGCAATATGTGAAACAATGGCTGAAAAACAAAGAAAACAATTAGAACAAGAGAAGGCTCAAAAAACAAAAAAAGCCAAAGGAACAGAAAAAGAAATTACAAATTTGTTATCTTTCAGAAAACGTCAAGCATATGCATAAAATGTAAATCAGCTGCATAATTTATATGCAGCTATTTTGGTATTAGGAGGAAACAAAATGAATGTATATGATACAGCAAATAAATTGGCACAAGAGATAAAACAATCAGAGGAATTTTTAACATATCAAATTGCAAAACAAGCAATAAACTTAAATTTTGAATTAAAGCAAAAAATAGATGAGTTTGAAAAAGCAAGATATGAAGCTCAAATAGTAGCATTGCAGACAGGAAAAGATGATGAAAATAAGATGAAACATGTACAAGCACTATATGGAGAATTGATTCAAAATGAAGAGGCAAGCAGATATTTTGATGCAGAGATGAAATTTAATTTATTAATAGCAGATGTAAATAGGATAATTGGAGAAACAGTGCAAAGTTTAATAAAATAAAGAAATTGATTTTAATGTAATTAGGGACATAAAAATGAAAGGAAGAAAAATATGGAACTAATTATTATAATAGTAGCAATAGTTGCTATGGGAATATTGTATTACCTTATGGGAAGTAACCTAAAAGAGTTAGAAAAAATTGCAAAGGATAGTGAGCTAAATGAAATTGCTAGTAAATACCCGGAAAATAAAAAAATATGTGAAACAATTTTAAGAATGTTGGGAAATAATAAAACTAGTATAGATGAAAAACTTGAGTCTGATGCAACATTATATATAGCAATTCAAAATAAAATATTAATAGGAAATACGCATCAAAGTTTTACAAGAATACAAACAATAGCACATGAATGTCTGCATTCAATTCAAGATAGAAAAATTTTATTGTTTAATTTTTTCTATTCAAATATATATTTTATATATTGGTTTGTAATTTGTATTCTAACAATTTTTAATAAAAATATGAATGAATTGATATACTCTAATATATTATTGATATTAAGTCTTATATATTATGCAGTTAGAGTATTTTTAGAAAATGATGCAATGATAAAAGCTGAATTTGTAGCTAAAGAATATATGGAAGAGCAGAACATTAGCTCTAAACAAGAAATAAATAAAATTGTAGAAGGTTTTAAAGCATTAAATAAAGGATGCATAAAAGGAACAAATTTCAGCTTATTTCTTGGTGTAATGATAAAATTTGTGATTTTTAATATTCTAGCATTGATTTTTTAGGATATATGTGGTAAAATATTCTAGTATAAAAACGAATAATAAAACCGTTAGGAGGAATACTAAATGCAAGTAGTAAAAATAATATTAGTAGTAGTGGATTTGATTATATGTTTAGCTTTAACAATATTAGCAATGATTCAATCAAAAGATGATGCAGGACTATCATCAACAATAACAGGTTCATCTACAAATAATTTCTTTGAAAAAAATAAAGGTAGAACCAAAGAAGGTATGCAAAAAAAATGGACAATTATATTAGGTATAGCTTTTGTAATTGTAACAATTGCACTTTCAATTATATACATAGCATAGTAGAATAGGACGGTTCAAAACTGTCCTGTTTTTTTGTATTTAGGAGTGAGAAAAGAATGAAAGAAGAAATTGGAACATATAGAAAAAACCAAAAAGGTTTTGGATTTGTAAAATTAGAAGGTCAGGAAGAGGAAATATATATATCAAAAGAAAATTCTTATAATGCTTTAAATGGAGATACTGTTGCAATTAAAATAATATCGGAAAAAGAAGCTGACAAAAAAGCTGAGGGAAAAATAGTAAAAATAGTTAGACATGAAAAAGATACTGTTGTTGGAACATTTCAAAAAAATAGAAATTTTGGATTTGTTGTTCCTGATGACAAGAATTTCGGAACAGATATATTTATTTCTAAGTCACATTGGGGAAAAGCTAGAAATAATCATAAAGTACTAGTAAAAATAATTAAATATCCTGAAAAAGGCAAAAACGCAGAAGGAGAAATAATTGAAATTTTGGGAGGAGTTAATGAAGCAGGAGTTGATATGCTTTCATTAATAAAACAGTATGAGCTTCCATATAAATTTCCAGAAGAAGTCGTAAGTGAAGCTAAAGCATTTGGAAATAAAATTAACGAAAAAAATTTGGAAGGCAGAAGAGATTTACGCCAAGACATAATATTTACAATTGATGGCGAAGATGCTAAAGACTTAGATGATGCGATTCATGTTGAAAAATTAACAAACGGAAATTATAGACTAGATGTCCATATTGCAGATGTAAGTAATTATGTAAGGGAAAAAACTGAGCTTGATAAAGAAGCATATCTGAGAGGAACAAGTATTTATATGTTAGGCAGAGTAATTCCGATGCTTCCAAGAGAACTTTCAAATGGAATATGTAGTTTAAATGCAGGAGAAGATAGATTTACTTTATCATGCTCAATGGAAATAACCCCAAAGGCAAAAGTTGTGTCATCAGATATTTATAAAGCAGTAATAAGAGTAACAGAAAGAATGTCATACACAGATGTCCAAAAAATATTAGATAGATCTGATGAAAAAATATTGAAAAGATATGAAAAATATATTTCTCATTTTGATTTAATGGCAGAACTTGCAAATATTTTAAAAGATAAAAGAAGAGAAAATGGATATTTAAATTTAGACATTCCTGAGAGTAAAATAATACTTGATGAAAATGGTGTTGCAATAGATGTAAAAAAATATGAAACATATTTCGCAAATGAAATAATTGAACAATTTATGCTAATTGCAAATGAAACAGTGGCAGAAAGATTTTATTGGTTACAAGCACCATTTATATATAGAAATCACGAAGCACCAGATTTAGATAAAGTTAAAGATTTAAATAAAACATTATATAATTTTGGATATAAAATAAAAATTTCAAAAGAAGAGATTATTTATCCAAATGAGTTTGCAAAAATTCTTGATGAAGTAAAAGGAAAAGAAGAAGAAAAGGTAGTATCTAATATAATATTAAGAACACTAAGAGTTGCTAAATATGAGGCCGAAAATAAAGGGCATTTTGGAATTGCAAGTAAATATTATTGCCACTTTACATCTCCAATAAGAAGATATCCGGATTTATTTATTCATAGAATTATTTCTAAATATTTGGAAACCAATTATATGGTAAATGATTTTTGGGTAAAGAAATATGAAAAACGAGCTGAAAAGAGAGCTGAAAATTGTTCTGAAAGAGAAAGAGTTGCAACAAAGGTAGAAAGAGAAGCAGAAGATATTAAGAAAGCAGAATTCATGGAAAGTAAAATTGGTGAAGAATATGAAGGAATTGTATCATCTGTTACTAATTTTGGAATATTTGTTGAACTTGACAATACTGTTGAAGGTCTAATTCGTTACGAAAAATTAGGTGATGAATATTTTATTTATAATGAAGAAACAAGACAAGCTATTGGAGAAAATTCAGGTAAAGTCTATAAAATTGGTGATAAAGTTAAGATTAGAGTGACTTATGCTAATAAATTGATGAGACAAATTGATTTTGAAATTTTAGAGAATAAATAAAAAAATTCTTGACAAAAAATTATCATATTATATAATAATATTGGATAAAATAAACCAAAGAAATCTAATTACAAATTAGAATGAAAGGAAAACGAGAAAAATGGAAAATCAGAGTTCAGAAGAAGTTAAAGTAGAGCAAATGATAGATGAACTAATGAGAAAAGCAAAAATAGCATCACAAGAATATATGAAATTAGATCAAGAAACAGTTGATAATATAACAAAAGCAATGTCAATGGCTGGATTAGAGCATCATATGGAATTAGCAAAAATGGCTGTTGAAGAAACTGGAAGAGGAATATATGAAGACAAAATAACAAAGAATATGTTTGCAACAGAATATATATATCATAGTATAAAACATGAAAAAACAGTAGGAATAATAAAAGAAAATGATGAAGATGGATATGTGGAAATAGCAGAGCCAGTTGGAATAATTGCAGGTGTAACACCAGTAACAAATCCAACATCAACAACAATGTTTAAATCTATAATTGCAGCAAAAACGAGAAATGTAATAGTATTTGGATTCCATCCATCTGCACAAAGGTGTAGTGTTGCAGCAGCTAAAATTTTAAGAGATGCAGCAGTAAAAGCTGGAGCTCCAGAAAATTGTATTTTATGGGTAGAAGAGCCATCAATACTAGCAACAAAATTATTAATGAATCATCCTGATGTAAGTTTAATATTAGCAACAGGTGGTACAGGAATGGTAAAATCAGCATATTCATGTGGAAAACCAGCATTAGGAGTAGGACCTGGAAATGTGCCATGTTATATAGATAAAACAGCAAAACTACCAACATCAGTAAATGATTTAGTTATGTCAAAATCATTTGATAATGGTATGATATGTGCATCAGAACAAGCTGTTTTAGTAGATAAAGATATATATCAAGAGTTTGAAAAATTAATGAGAGAAGCTGGATGTTATTTTGTAAATCCAGAGGAAAAAGAGAAATTAAAAAATAGCATGTTTGATGCTGAAAATGGATATAAATTAAAATCACATGTACCAGGACAAAGTCCAGCTACAATTGCAAAAGAAGCGGGATTTGAAGTGCCTGAAGATACTAAAGTATTAGTTGTATATGAAGAAGGAATTGGAGATGGATATCCATTCTCTAAAGAAAAATTAAGTCCAGTATTAACATATTATATTGTAAATGATTCTGAAGAAGGAATATCAAAAGCAGAAAAATTACTAGAATATGGTGGATTAGGACATTCAGCAGTAATACATTCAGAAGATAAAGCAACAATATTGAAATTTTCAAAGACAATGAAAGCAGGAAGAATTATTGTAAATTCTCCATCAACACATGGTGCAATAGGAGACATATATAATACAAATATGCCATCATTAACACTTGGATGTGGTTCTTATGGAAGCAACTCAACAACAGCAAATGTATCAAGTGTAAACTTAATTAATATTAAAAGAGTAGCAAAAAGGAGAGTTAATATGCAATGGTTCAAAGTGCCTGAAAAAATATATTTTGAAGCTGGTTCAATATCATATTTAGAGAAAATGCCAAATATAGAAAGAGCATTTATAGTTACAGACCCAGGAATGGTTCAATTTGGATATGTTGATAAAATATTATATCACATTAGAAAAAGGCAAAATCACGTGCATTGTGAAGTATTTAGTGAAGTAGAACCAGACCCATCATTTGATACAGTAAATAAGGGCTTAGCTGCAATGAATATTTTCAAACCAGATGTAATAATTGCATTAGGGGGAGGAAGTGCAATAGATGCAGCAAAAGGAATGTGGTTATTCTATGAGAATCCAGATGCTGACCCAGAAGGCTTAAAATTGAAATTTATGGACATACGTAAACGTACCTATAAGTTTCCTAAAATGGGCTCAAAAGCGAAAATGGTTGCAATTCCAACTACATCTGGAACAGGTTCTGAAGTAACATCATTTGCAGTAATCACAGATAAAGCAAAAAATAAGAAATATCCATTAGCAGATTATGAATTAACACCAGATGTTGCAATAGTAGACCCAGATTTAGTAATGAGTTTGCCAAAGTCAATTACAGCAGATACAGGAATGGATGTATTGACACATGCATTAGAAGCTTATGTTTCTGTTATGGCATCTGATTATACAGATGGATTATCTGAAAAAGCTGCAGAATTAGTTGTAAAATATTTAAGAGAAGCTTATGAACATGGTGATAACAAAATTGCAAGAGAAAAAATGCACAATGCAAGTACAATTGCTGGTATGGCATTTACAAATGCATTTTTAGGTGTCTGTCACTCTATGGCTCACAAAATAGGGGCAGAGTTCCATTTGCCACATGGTAGAATTAACGCAATCTTATTACCATATGTAATTAGATATAATGCAACAGAACCAACTAAATTTGTATCTTGGCCAAAATATGAGTATTATATAGCAAATCAAAAATATGCAACAATTGCTAAAAAAATAGGATTAAAGGCAGATACAGTTGAAGAAGGTGTAGATTCTTTGATTGCTGAAGTAAGAAAAATGAATGAAGAATTAAATATTCCAAAATCATTTAAAGATGCAGGTGTTGATGAAAAAGAATTCTTAGCTAAAGTTGATTTATTGGCTGATAGAGCTTTTGAAGATCAATGTACTACTGCTAACCCTAGAGTTCCTCTTGTTTCAGAGATTAAACAAATATTGTTAGATAGTTATTATGGAAAATAAAAAATTATAGGATAGTAAGAATTTTATGTTCTTACTATTTTTTTATTGTAAAAATGTGATAAAATTGTCTAAAACAGTTGCAAAAATGTGATAAAATAATGAAAATAAGTTGCAAAAGTGTGATTCTTGATGTATAATTTATATAGATATACATATAATATAAGAGGTGATAAAGATGCGTAGATATATAAAAGAACAATTAATAAAGTGGAAAAACAGAAAAGATAGAAAACCATTAATATTAAAAGGAGCTAGACAAGTAGGAAAAACGTACATATTAAAAGAATTTGGAGAAGAACAATATGAAAATATTGCATACTTCAATTTTGATCATGACGAGCCATTAAAAGAACTATTTGCCAATACAAAAGACCCCAAAAGAATATTGGAACAATTAATATTTGCAACAGGAAGAGCTATAAAACCAGAGAAAACATTAATAATATTTGATGAAATTCAAGAATGTTCTGATGCATTAAATTCATTAAAATATTTCCAAGAAGAAGCAAATGAATATCATATTGTTTGTGCAGGAAGCCTATTAGGAATAAAATTATCACATACATCATTCCCTGTAGGAAAAGTAGAATATCTTGAAATGTATCCAATGACGTTTACAGAATTTCTACTAGCAGATGGAGCAGAAAATTTAGTTAAATATATGGAATCAATAAATAAAATTGAAAAAATACCAGATATTATTTTTACACAATTAAATGAAAAAATAAAATCATATTTTATAGTTGGAGGAATGCCAGAAGTAGTAAGAGCTTGGGTGGAAAATAAAGATATAGAAGAAGTAAATAGGTTACAGAAACAAATTTTAAAAGGATATGAAGACGACTTTGGAAAACATATAGAAAATTCTAGTATGCAAGCTAAGATATCTATTATATGGGAAAGCATAGTATCGCAATTAGCAAAGGAAAATAAAAAATTTTTATATCAAGTAGCTAAAGATGGAGCGAGAGCAAGAGAGTATGAAGATGCAGTTGATTGGCTTAATAATGCTAATATTGTAGATAAAATTTTTAATGTAACAAAACCAGATTTTCCGCTAAATGCATATACAGATTTAAGTAGCTTTAAATTATATATGCTAGACGTAGGATTATTGAGAAGAAAAGCAAATTTAGATTCTAGAATAGTAATTGAAGGAAACAAATTATTTGAAGAATTTAAAGGAGCTCTAACAGAAAATTTTATATTAAATATGTTATTGGTTAAATATGAGGAAAGACCTAATTATTATGTATTTGATAGACATGAAATAGATTTTATTATACAAGAAAGAAATGAGATTATTCCAATTGAAGTGAAATCTAGTGAAAATAGAAATAATGCTAGTTTAACAAGATTTAATGAAAATAATGATAATAAAATATCAGTAAGATTTTCAACGAGAAATTTGGATATGAGTGGAAAAATTTTGAATGTGCCAATTTTTATGGCTGAATATATTGATAAATTAATTCAAATTATTAGAACATAATAATCCTAGTAAAAGTTCTATAATGACATTAAAATGTTACCGACTATGGAGTAAGTTTTCTGCCATCAAGAGTTAATTCTCTTGGTGGCATTTTTTCTTGCCTATTAATAATTTTTATATGATAATAAAGTACTGCTGATAGAAAGTTATAAAAAACCTACAGGCTCTTTTTGGCTATTTGCATTTTATCACTTGAAATGAAAAATTTAATTTGCTATAATATGAATAAATTGATGAATGAGGAAGATAAAATGAAATATGGTTTAAAAGAAGAAGTATACAATAAAATATTAAGTATTGCGAAAGAAAATAAGCAATATAAGTTTATATTATTTGGTTCAAGAGCGAGAGGAAACTATAAAAAAGAATCAGACATAGATATAGCAATAAAAGGAAATATTATGACAGATGATAAATATAGAATAATAAATGAATTTGATCTTATAAATACCATTCATAAAATAGACTTAGTTTTTATCGATGAATTTACTAAGAAAGAATTAGTTGAATCAATTAATAATGAAGGAGTGGAAATAAAATGAAAAGATTTGAAGAAAGAAAACAAGACTTAGCAAATGCAACAGAAAGACTAAAAGAAGCATTACAACAAGAAGAAAATGATATAGTAATAGATTGCGTATTACATAGATTTGAATTTACATTTGAATTAGCATGGAAAACAATGAAAGATTTTTTAGAATACAATGGAATATCTGAAAATATAGGAAGTCCACGAGAGATATTAAGACGAGCATTTGAAAGTCATTTAATAGAAGATGGAGAAGAATGGATCAACATGATGCTTGCAAGAAATAGTTTATCACATTTATATGATGAAGAGACGTCTAGAAAAATTTATAAGGAAATAAAAGAAAACTATATAAAATTATTAGAAAAATTAAATCAAAGATTTGAAACATTACTATAAAAATAATAAATAAAAAGTAGTCAGTATCTAAATAGATGCTGGCTTTTTATGTGATATAAAATAAAAAAAATCAATAAAAAAGAGGGAATTATGTAAAATTCGTCGAATAATATAATTATGCATAGAAGTATGTTCAAAAATATGTGTAGGAGTGGAGGAAAATGATACGATATAGTGATGAAATTATAGAAGAAGTAAGACAAAATAATGATATAGTAGACATCATTTCACAATATGTTCATTTAACTCGAAAAGGAAGAAATTATTTTGGGCTATGTCCATTCCATAGTGAAAAATCTCCATCATTTTCAGTATCACCAGACAGGCAAATTTTTCACTGTTTTGGGTGTGGAGTAGGTGGAAATGTCTACACATTTTTAATGAAGATAGAAGGAATAACATTTAAAGAAGCATTAGAACAATTAGCAGAAAGAGCTAACATACAATTACCAAAATTAGAAAACAATGCAGATACTGCAAGAGAAGAACTAAAAGCAAAAGTATACAAAGTTAATGAATTTACAGCAGAATTTTATCATCAAAATTTATACAAGCCAACATCCAAAATTGGTCAAGAATATGTAAAAAAGAGAAAAATGAATAAAGAAACTCTTGAAGCATATAGAATAGGGTTTTCAGGAAAATTTGATGAATTATATAAAGCACTAAAAGCACAAGGATTTGGAGAAAAGGAAATATTAGAATCAGGACTAGTTAATAAAAATGACAATGGAACATACATTGACAGATACAGAAACCGATTAATGTTTCCTATTTGTGATGTGAGGGGAAAAGTAATAGCATTTGGAGGAAGAATATTAGATGATTCCAAAATAAAAGATTCAAAATTTCCTCAACCTAAATATATAAACTCTCCAGAAAATGTTGTGTATAGTAAAGGAAGACATTTATTTGGATTAAATGTAGCAAAAAAAGATTCTGCCAAAAAACTACTAATAGTAGAAGGATATATGGATGTTATATCATTACATCAAAGAGGAGTAACAAATGTAGTAGGAGCATTAGGAACAGCATTAACAGAGCAACAAGGATGGTTACTTAGAAAAAGTACAGAACAAGTAATACTAGGTTTTGATGCTGATGGTGCTGGACAGACAGCTATTGCAAGGTCAATGGAAATATTGCAAAAAATGGGATGTGATATGAGAGTATTACAGATAGAAGGAGCAAAAGATCCAGACGAATATATTGTAAAATTTGGAGAAGGCAGATTTAGATTGGCAATGGATAATGCAATATCACTAGTAGAATTTAAAGTAAAAAATCTAAAAAAAGATTTAAACTTAGAAAACACAGGGGATAAAATAAAATTTTTAAATGAAATAGCAAAAATACTTTCAAAAGTAGAAAACACAATGGAAAGAGAAATATACATAGAAAAAATAGCACAAGGGTATAATATATCAAAAGAAGCAATTTATGCTGAAGTTAACAAATTGATATATAATAATACCAAAGAAGATAAAGTATTGCAAAGTAGAGAAATAAAGCCAGTAAGAGAAAATATTAAAAACACAACAGAAATAGATGAAGATTTAAAAAGAAGAGAAAATACAATAATAGCTATTTTATTAGATTCAAATGCAAATATGTTTGCAAAAATAAAAGAACAAATAAAACCAGAAGATTTTAAAGATTCAGTAAATAGGAAAATAGCAGAGCAATTGTATAAAGAACTTGAAAAAGAAGACTGTAATATAAATAGACTAATAGATTCTTTTGATGAAGAAACTCAAAACCATATAACAATGGTAATGGCAACAGATTATGAAATAGATAATCTAGAAAAAGCAGTTGATGATATATTACAAAAATATGAGAAAGAAAAATTAGATAATAGAAAACAAGAGATTTTGAAACAATTAGAAATTGAAGAAGATGTAGATAAAAAGAAAGAATTAGGTAAAGAGCTAAGTAATATAATAATTACATTAGCTAAAATTAAGTAGGGGTGAATTTTTGTGGGGAATAAAAAAGATGAAAATCAATTAGAAATAGCTGAAATGGCTAAAGAAAAAGATGTGGTAAAACCAAAAATTAAGGTAGAAGAAAAAGCTGAAAATAAGACTGAAAAGAAAGAACAACCAAAAATAGAAATAAAAGATGAAAAACTTAAAAACATAGTAAAAAAAGCTAAAGAAACAGGAAAGATGACATATGAAGAATTAGCAAAAGAATTAGAAGATACAAATCCTGAACAAATAGATAAAGTATTTGATGCATTTGAAGAAATGGGAGTAAACCTTTTAAATGATGATTTTGAAGAAGAACCAGATATTGAAGATTTAAAAGAAGTTGAAAACTTAAAATTAGATGAAATAACAGATACAAGTTTTGAAGGGATAAGTGTAGACGATCCTGTAAGAATGTATTTAAGAGAAATAGGAAAAATTCCATTATTATCATATGAAAAAGAATTAGAATTAGCAAAAAGAATATTAAATAATGATGAAGAAGCAAAACAAGAATTAGCAGAAGCAAACTTAAGATTAGTAGTAAGTATTGCTAAAAAATATGTTGGAAGAGGAATGTTATTCTTAGACTTAATACAAGAAGGAAATATGGGATTAATCAAAGCAGTAGAAAAATTTGATTATACAAAAGGATTCAAATTTAGTACTTATGCAACATGGTGGATAAGACAAGCTATTACAAGAGCAATAGCAGACCAAGCAAGGACAATAAGAATACCAGTACACATGGTAGAAACAATAAATAGATTAATCAGAACATCAAGACACTTATTACAACAATTAGGAAGAGAACCAACCCCAGAAGAAATTGCAAAAGAAATGGACATGTCTGTTGAAAAAGTAATGGAAATTCAAAAAATAGCCCAAGATCCAGTATCTTTGGAAACACCAATAGGAGAAGAAGATGATAGTCACTTAGGAGACTTTATACAAGATGAAGATTCTCCAGCACCACATGATGCTGCATCATATACATTATTAAGAGAACAATTAGAAGAAGTAATGAGTACATTAACACCAAGAGAAGCAAAGGTATTAAAATTAAGATTTGGACTAGAAGATGGAAAAGCTAGAACACTAGAGGAAGTTGGAAAAGAATTTGATGTGACAAGAGAAAGAATTCGTCAAATTGAAGCAAAAGCATTAAGAAAATTAAGACATCCAAGTAGAAGCAAAAAATTAAGAGATTATATGAACTAAAATGAAAAAACTGTTGATTTCGACAGTTTTTTTTGGAAAAGAGGTTATATGAATATAGAAATTGTAACACAAATTGCCATTGCAATAGGAATAGTAATTGGTTTTAGAATATTGAGTGCAGGAATAGCGAGTCTGATTATTAAAATTTTAACATCAAAAAATAAAGAAAAAAAGGATGTAAAGAAAAATCCATTTTATAGACCTATAAAAACAATATTCACTTTTGTTGGAATATATGTAGCATTAAGATTTATAAAAACTACAATTACAGTATCTCCAGAAATAGAAGCATTAATAGAAAAGATTATGAAAATAGCAATGATTTTATTTGTTGCAAAAGCATTTGGAGATGGATTAGATGATAGAAATGGAATAGTAACTAAAATTCAGAGTAGAAGCAGTAAAGAAATTAATAAAAGTACAGTAAATGCGGCATTAAGAGTTATTAAAGTTTTAATTTATATTTTTGCAGGATTTTTAATGCTTTCAGAATTAGGATATAATATTAGTGGATTTATTACAGGACTTGGAATTAGTGGTGTTGTAATAACTCTTGCAGCTCAAGATACGGCAAAAAGTATGATTGGCGGACTTGCATTATTTATAGATAAACCATTTAAAACAGGGGATTACATAAAGGTTGGTGATTATGAGGGAACAGTAGAAGATATAAAATTCAGAAGTACTAGCATTAGAACAATAGAAAATTCAGTATTACATATTCCAAATTCAGAAGTAGCATCTTTAGCAATTATAAACTATAGTGAAATGGAAAAAAGAAGATATTACACAAGATTAACTTTAGAATTAGATACACCACTTGAAAAAGTAGAAATGACAAGAAGAAAAATAGAAGAAATGCTAAGAAAGAGAGAAGATATAATTCAAGATGGTAGCATTAGTGTAAGATTTCAAGAGATTTCAGATAATGGATATGATATTATAGTAATGGCATATTTTTATGAAACAGGTTATTTAGAATATTTACATTGCAAAGAAGAAGTAAATTATAAAATAATTAACATATTACAAAATGAAAATGTTGAATTGGCATATAATACACAAACAATATATATGAAAAAGTAGCAAAACTTTCACAAAAAAGACATATAGAGTAAGTATAATAAAATAGTAAACAAAACTATGATGGAGGAAGAAAAGATGGAAGGAGCATATATTCTTGTAGTAGATGATGAATCAAGGATGAGAAAATTATTAAAAGATTTCTTATCTGCAAAAGGGTATAAAATTCTAGAAGCCGAAGACGGCGAAAAAGCAATTGAAGTATTTGAGGAAAACAGAAATAAAATTAAATTAATTTTATTGGATGTAATGATGCCCAAACTTGATGGTTGGTCAGTTTTAAGAAAGATAAGACAAGAATCAAATTTACCAGTAATAATGTTAACAGCTAGAGGAGAAGAACAAGACGAATTATTTGGATTTGAATTAGGAGTTGACGAATATATTTCAAAACCATTTAGTCCTAAAATTTTAGTTGCAAGAGTAGAAGCAATTATAAAAAGAGTGTATGGAGATACAAAACAAGCAAAGGATTATGATGGAATTGTAATTGACCAGGAAGGTAGAACGGTAACAGTAGATGGAAAGCCAATTGATTTAAGTTTAAGAGAATATGAATTGCTAAAATATTTATTAGATAATGAAAATATTGCACTATCAAGAGATAAAATTTTAAACAATGTATGGAATTATGATTATTATGGAGATTCAAGAACAATAGATAGCCATATAAAAAAAATAAGACATAAATTGGGTAAAAAAGGTAAATATATAGAAACAATTAGAGGAATAGGATATAAATTTGAAATCAAGAAATGAGGAAAAATAACATGAGCGGTATAACTAAACAATTAAAAACCGTTAGAGGAAAATTGTTTTTTACATTGTGTGTTGTTGTCATATCTATAATATTATTTTTAATAATTGTAAATAAGTTTGTATTAGAAAAATATTATCAATATACTAAAAGTAATCAATTAAAATCTGCATATAATATGATTAATACATATTATAATGGAGGTTCGAAAATAACTGATTTAGATGAGGAATTAGACAAAATTGCAATAAAAAATAATTTTGATATAATTATAAAAGACAACAATGATAAAGCTGTATATTTGTCAAACAAAGACTTTTTATCAAGTGTAAGAATTATTATAGATTTTTGGGGACTTAATAAAGACCAAGAATATAAAGTTTTGGAAGAAACAGATAAATTAGAAATAAGGAAGATTAGGGATACAGAAACAAAATCCAATTATATATTATTATCAGGAAAACTAGATAATGGATATGGAACATATATTAGAATCCCAATCTCTTCAATACAAGAAAGTGTAAGAATTTCAAATAGATTTTTATATTTAATTGCTGGAATTGTAATAGTTGTTGGTGGAATAGCAATCATATATATAGCTAAAACATTTAGTACTCCAATTTCTGAATTAAATAGTATTGCTAAAAAAATGGCTAATTTAGACTTTAGTCACAAATACGTTGTTTCAGATGCAAATGATGAAATAGACGAATTAGGAAAAAGCATAAATTTAATGTCAGAGAAACTGGAAAAAACTATTAATCAATTGCGAAGTGCTAATATAGAACTTGAAAGAGATATTGAGCGAAAATCCAAAATAGATGAAATGAGAAAAAGCTTCATATCAGATGTATCACATGAATTGAAAACACCAATAGCATTAATACAAGGATATAGTGAAGGCTTATTAGAAAATGTTAACACAGACTCAGAGAATAGACAGTTTTATGCAGAAGTAATACAAGATGAAAGCAACAAAATGGATAAATTAGTAAAGCAACTTCTTGAATTAACAAAACTTGAATATGAAAAGAGAGAATTTAACAATAGAGAATTTAATATTGTAGAACTAGAAAAAGAAATTGTTAGATCTTCAAAAGTAATGTTAGAAGAAAGAAAAACAGAAGTAATATTTGAAACAGAAGATAAAATTAATGTATTTGCAGATGATTTTTATACAAGTCAAATTATCACAAATTATTTAACAAATGCAATAAAACATGTTGAAAATATTGATGGTGAAAAATATATAAAAATAACTAATAAAGAATATCCTGAAAGAAATAAAGTTAGAATAACTGTATTTAATACAGGAGAGAATATTAGTAAAGAAAACTTATCACGTGTATGGAATAGATTTTTTAAAGCAGATGAAGCACGTAATAGAGAAGATGGTGGAAGTGGAATTGGACTTTCAATAGTAAGAGCTATTATGAATAATTACGGAAATGACTTCGGTGTTGAAAATAAAGATAATGGAGTTGAGTTCTACTTTGAAGCAGATATGAAAGAAATAGAAAAACAAGCATAAAAATAGCAAGATAACTTGCTATTTTTTATTTTTTACGATAAAATACAACAAGAAACGACAAGAAAAGGTGATAAACATGTATTTAAAAAGGCTAGAAATGCAAGGATTTAAATCATTTGCAGATAAAACAGTATTAGAATTCATGCCAGGAATTACAGCTGTTATAGGACCAAATGGTTCAGGAAAAAGTAATATATCTGACAGTATAAGATGGATACTAGGAGAACAAAGTATGAAATCATTAAGAGGAACTAAAACTCAAGATATCATATTTGCAGGCACACAAAGTAGAAAATCTTTGGGCTTTGCAGAAGCATCATTAGTATTTGATAATACAGATGGAACACTTCCAATAGAGTATTCAGAAGTAACTGTAACTAGAAAAATATATAGAAGTGGAGAAACTGGATATTATATCAATAAAGCTCCTTGTAGACTAAAAGATGTAGTAGAATTATTTATGGATACAGGAATAGGACGTGATGGCTATTCTATTATAGGACAAGGAAAAATTGATGAAATTCTAAGTAATAAGTCAGAAGATAGAAGACATATATTTGAAGAAGCGGCTGGAATTGTAAAATATCGTTCAAGAAAAGAAGAAACAGAGAAAAAATTAGAACAAACAAAGTTAAATTTGTTAAGAATAAATGATATTTTAACAGAAATCGAAGGAAATCTTGAACCATTGCAAATGCAAGCAGATAAAGCAAAAAAGTACTTGAATTTAAAGGAAGAGTTAAAAAATATAGAAGTAGGATTGTTTATTTATAATATTGAAAAATATAAACAAGCACTAGAAGAGTTAACAAGTGATGAAGAAATAATGAATTCAACTTTAAATCAAGAAGAAGGAAAACTAGAAAAAATCAAAATTTTAAAGGAAGAATTAAAAGACAGAATTGATGAAATAACTTTACAAATAGAGAATATGCAAAACATAGGCTTTGAAAGTCAAAAAGAAATAGAAAAACTAAATTCAAATATTAATTTAGCAGAAGCCAAAATTAAAAATAATATAGAAAATACTGAGTTATATCAAAAAGAAATAAAAGAGCTAGAAGAAAAGATTGAAAATCTAAAACAAGATATAGAACAGAAACAAAATAAAAAAGATAATTTAAAACAAAATAAAGAAAAATTTGAAAATGAATTAAAGGCAAAAGAAGAAGAATTAAAGAAATTGACAGAAAAGTTAAGTTCAAAAGAGATTGAAATAGAAGCAAAGAAAAAGCAAGTTGAAGAAAACATAGATAAAAAATATGAATTGCAAACTGAAATAAGTACACAAACGGCTAATATAGATAATATTGAAAAAAGACAAAAACAGATAAAGCAGGAAATAGATGCCAATATTTTGAATTTAGATAGAACGAGAATGAAAAGAGAAGATATTGCAAAAGGTTTTTATCAAATAGAGAATAATAGAAACAAAGTATTAAAATCAATTGAAAATATAGATAGTCAAAAACAAGAAATAGATAAAAAGATAAAAGAATTTGATTTGCAGATAATTAATAATACAAATGATATGAGAATGAAACAATCAAGATATAATTTTTTAGTTGAAACAGAGAAAGAAAAAGAAGGTTATATTAAAAGTGTAAAATCTCTTTTGATTGATTGTGAGAAAATAAAAGAACTTGGAAAAGGAATGCATGGAGTTTTAGCAAATATTATTTCTGTGCCAAGTGAGTATGAAACTGCGATAGAAATGTGTTTGGGAGCTAGCTTGCAAAATATAGTTACAGATACTGAAGAAGATGCTAAGAAATTGGTAGAACATTTAAGAAAAAACAATTTAGGTAGAGCATCATTTTTACCAATTACATCTGTAAAAGGGAAAAAGCTTGACAGCATAAAAGGAAAAAAGATAGGTGTAGTAGGAGTGGCTTCAGATTTAGTCAAATTTGATAAAAAATATGAGCAAATTATATTCAGCTTATTAGGCAGAACCGTAGTTGTGGACAATATGCAAAATGCAATAAATCTTGCAAAAGAAAATAATTATTCATTTAGAATAATAACAATAGAAGGTGATGTAATAAATCCATCAGGAGCAATTACAGGTGGATCTGTTGCCAAAAAAACAGTAAATATTTTAGGAAGAAGTAGAGAAATTGAAGTTCTTGAAAAAGAATTGAAGGGATTGAGAAATAAGATTTCTAAATTAGAGGAAGATAAAGAAAAATATGTAGATTCATCAGAAAATATTATAGAGGAAGTTCAAAGTTTAGAAAAACAATTACAAGAAATAGATATTACATATGCAACAGAAAAACAAAGAATTATATCAATTGATGAAAATATAGAACAAATTCAAAATCGAATAGATAAATTGAAAGAAGAGGTAGAAAAGACCGAAAAGAGCAAAAATGAAACATTAGCAAGTAAACAAAAAAATAAAGAATGCATTGAAAAAATGAGCAAACAAAATGAAGAGGACCAAAAAATAATAGATGAATTTTCAAATGCAAATAAGGAAAGTCAAAAATACATAGATGATTTAAATTTAGACATTACAAATTTAAAAATATCAGTTTCATCTTTTAATGAAAGCGAAGTTTCTATTCAAGAAATGACAGAAATGATAATGAAGGAAATAGAGACACATACTAAGAATAAGAATAATAAAAGTTTACAAATAAAGAATGCAATTTTAGAAAATGATAAGCTAAAAATAGAAATAGAAAATACAAAACAAGAAATAGAAAAAGTAAAATCCAAAGTTTCAAATAGTGGCGAAAACATTGACAAAATGAAAAAAGAAAGAATAGAAAAAAATGAAAAATTGAGCAAGAAAGAAGAAGAACAAACTGAACAGTTTAAGAGGATTGAAGAGTTAAAAGCTCAAATAACAAAGATAGAAGTAAAGAAAACTAAAACAGAAGAAGATATTACAGATGTAATAAACAAAATGTGGGAAGAATATGAGCTTACTCCAAATAATGCAGGAGAATATCAAAAACCTGAAAATGTAGCAGTTACGCAGAGGAGAGTAAATGTCTTAAGAACTGATATAAAAGAACTTGGAAGTGTAAATGTTGATTCTATTGAAGAATACAAAAAATTAAAAGATAGATATGATTTTATGTGTGAACAAAGATTAGACTTAGAAGATACAATGTCAAAATTAAGAAAAGTAATACAAGATATGACAGAAACAATGAAACAACAATTTAAAGAAAAATTTGAGATTATAAATAAAAATTTTGGAGAAGTATTTAAAGAATTGTTTGGCGGAGGAATGGCAGAGGTAACTTTGACAGATGAAGAAAATATTTTGGAATGTGGAATTGATATTACTGTTCAACCACCAGGAAAAAAACTTCAAAATATGACATTGCTTTCAGGAGGAGAAAAGGCATTTACGGCCATAGCATTACTATTCGCAATTTTAAAAATTAATCCAGCACCATTCTGTGTTCTTGATGAAATTGAAGCAGCTCTAGATGATGTTAATGTATACAGATATGCTGAGTATTTGAAAAAGTTTGCAAAAGAAACACAATTTTTAGTTATTACTCATAGAAAAGGTACAATGGAAGCGGCAGATACTGTTTATGGAGTAACTATGGAAGAAAAGGGAATATCAAAATTGCTTTCTATGAAATTGAAATAGTTAAGGAAAATGGGATCTATAAAGATAGACCCCATTTTTATATAGTTCTAAAAATTCCAACTAAAATTAAAATAATGCTAGAAAATATAGCCAATGTATGTTCAGAGATATTAACATATTTAATAATGCTATTTGCAATCCAATTACCACAATTAATAAAAATAAGCTGAAAAGAGGCGACAAGAAGAGGCAAAATAATGTCATTAATACCAATAATGCCTGAACCGATACCTACACAAGCAGAATCAATAGAAAGAGCTAAACCAAGGAAAATAGCTTCTTTAGCATCAATATTATTAGAATGGTCTGTATCATAATTTACTAGAGGTTTATTTAAAGACTTATATATATTATAAATCCCCAATATAATCAAAAAAGAAGAACCTAGTATAGTCGAAAAAGTAGGGGAAAATAAAGCAGAAATATAGTGCCCTAAAAAAATAGAACCACAAGTAATACAAAAAGATATAGCAAAGAGGGTAATATTACTTAAAGAGTTAACTTTAGTATTCTTTAAACCATAACTAATACCGATTCCTAAAGAGTCTATACTAACAGATAAAGCTAATAAAATACAATTTAATAACATAAAATCCTCCATTTCAAGTCAGCAATCTAACTAAGCCTATAAAAATCAGTATTATTCCAGATATGCTAGAAAGTAATTTTGATGAAACTATAATTTTTTTAGTAATAATTGTGGCAACGATATTTCCACAATTAACGAAGAAAGTGTGAAAAATAGCCATTAAGAGTGGTAAAATCAAACCACCAATTCCAATCATTCCAGATCCTAAGCTAACACAAGAAGCATCAACTGCAACAGCTAAACCTAAAATAAGAGCTTCTTTTGCATCGATAAAATTAGAACAATCAGCGTCAAAATTTGTAGTAGTATTATTTTGAGCCTTAAAGATATTATAAATTCCAAGCAAAATTAAAAGAGCAGAGCCTAGTAATGCAGAGAAAATAGGTGAAAATAAAATCGAAATATAATGACCTATAAATATGGAAATTCCAGATAAGCAAAATAGTGTTGTGAAAATTATTAGATTACCAGCTTTAGACATTTTGGTCTTTTTTATACCATATGTAATACCAAGACCCAAAGCATCAATACTTGCGGATAATGCTAAAAAAATACATTTTAAAATCATATTTATATCCTCCTCTAGTAAGATATGACATTAAAATGCAAAAAGATACAAAAAAAGTGTTTCACAAATTGAAACACTTTTGATAAATTACTTTAAATTCCTTAAAGCCGTAACTCTATCTTCAATGCTTGGGTGAGTTGACCATAAACTTGAAGAAGATTTTTTTCCTTTAAAAGGATTTACTATATACATATTTTCCGTAGCATTATTTGCAACTTTTAATTCATTAGGGTCATCAGAAATTTTTATTAAAGCAGAAATAAGTCCGTCAGGATTTCGCGTAAACTTTACGGCTGTGGCATCTGCAAGAAATTCTCTTTTTCTTGAAAGTGCAAGTTGCATTAGTTGGCCGAATATAGGAGAAAGAATTAAAAATACAAATCCTATAATCATTAATATTGGATTTCCGTTGTCATCGTCATCTCTTTTTCTAGGTCCACCCCAAAAAGAGATTCTTGTAAACCAATCTGAAAGCATAACAACAAAACCTACCATAACAGAGACTACTGCTGAAAGTCGAATATCATAATTTTTTATATGAGCCATTTCATGTGCTAAAACTCCTTCTAATTCATAATATTCTAATTTATCTAATAGACCAGTTGTAACACAAATTACAGCATTTTCTGGATTTCTTCCAGTAGCAAAAGCATTTGGCTGTTTATCTTCAACTATATATAATTTTGGAGTGCAAGGTAGACCAGATGCAACAACTAGGGAATCTAAAATATTTACAAGTTTTAAATTTTCTTCTTTGGTTGCAGGTCTAGCCTTATTTAAGCTTAATACTATTTTATCACTATAATAGTAAGAACCAAAAGTAGAGGCAATAGAAAAAATTAATGCTATAATGATAGACATTTCTCCTAAGTCTAAGGCCATACAAATATAGTAAACAATTAAAGAAATAAAGACAAGAAATAACAAAACTATAAACCAAGATTTAATTTTATTTTTTTTAATATCTTCAAACATAAAATCATCCTTTCAAATAAAAATGTTGCCAGTTCTAATGCATGGTAGCAAAGAAAACTGGCATTAATTAAATGTTATTTGTCAAAACTAACTTTAACATTTTTTCTAGCTTCATCACTTTCTGCAGCAAATAGTTCTCTTGGTGTAAAGTTAAACATTCCTGCAACAATGTTAGAAGGGAAAAGTTCTAATTTAGTGTTATACATTGTAACACTGTCATTGTAAAATTGTCTTGAAAAAGAAATTTTATTTTCAGTATTACGAAGTTCTTCAGATAATTCTGAAAAGTTTGTGTTTGCTTTTAATTCTGGATAATTTTCTGAAACAGCCATAATTGTTTTTAAAGCTCCAGAAAGTTCTCCATCTAATTTTGCTTTTTCTCCTACTGAAGAAGAATTTGCCCATGAAGTTCTTAATGCTGCAATTTTTTCAAATGTTTCTGATTCATGTGTCATATAACCTTTTACAGTTTCAACAAAATTAGGAATTAAATCAAATCTTCTTTGTAATTGTACATCAATTTGACTCCAAGCATTATCTACTTTTTGTTTAGATGTTACTAAACCATTATAGATTGATATAATCCAAATTATTAATAGTACAATTATTATAATTGCAATCCACATAGAAATACCTCCTTTGCATTTCATTTACATTAATATGATATCATACAACTAATTGTTTTACAATAATAAAATTGGATTTTGCATAATAATTTTGCGTACAAAATTTATTAGCAAAAAATTTAAAAATAAAAATTTAAGAATTTTTTTAGTACAAGCAGCATATAATATTATAAGTCCAAGATTTACCAAGCCTTACGGAAATTGGTAACACAAAAACAAAAAATTTGACAAAATAAGATAAAATGTGTATAATGAAAATGTCGTCAAAGGAGGATATAATTTTTATGAATAAAAGAGATGAGGCATCTATTTCTATTGTAAAAATCATTGCAATTAGTTTAATACTTATCATGATTTTTGGAGTTAGTGTAATGGCTACGGAAATAGATATTAGAAGTGTAAAGATTACGATGGCAAATGGATATACAATGACAGTTGTCACAACAAAAACAAATGTAGAAGAAATTCTTGAAGATAATAATATATTTGTTGAAGAAGACGAAAGAGTAACTCCAGACTTAGATAGTGATATTACAGATACTAATAAAATTACAATTACAAATAAATCAGAACAAGAAGTTCAAATTGCTAAGTTATCAGAGAGTGGAGTAGAAACAACATTAGATGAAATATTAAAAAGTTATTCACCAATAATTGAGAAAATAGTGGTAGAACAAGAAGCAATACCATATGAAACAATTACTAAAGATGCATCACAAGGAGTTGCAGATACAAAAAACAAAGTAATTCAACAAGGTGAAGATGGAATAAAAGAAATAACATACAAAGTAAAATATCAAAATGAAGAAGAAATAGAAAAGATAAAATTATCAGAAACAGTAATAAAAGAACCAATAGATAGAATTGTTCAAATTCAAAGAAATATAACATCAAGAGCAGGAAGTACAATTGTAAATTCAAATAACAATGGCACAACAAAGATATTTAAAGTAACAGCATATTGTTCATGTGCAAAATGTTGTGGTAAAACAACAGGAATTACAGCATCAGGAACAAAAGCAACAGCAGGTAGAACAGTAGCAGCGTCTGGTCAATTTGCATTTGGAACAAAATTAATTATAAACGGGCAAGAATATACTGTTGAAGACAGAGGAGGAGCAATCCAAGGAAATAGAATAGACGTGTACATGAATTCACATGCAGAAGCTTTAGCATGGGGAGTAAAATATTTACCAGTACAAGTAGCAGAATAGAAAAAAACGACTAATTTAAAATTAGTCGTTTTTTTAAAATTTTTTCCAAAAACTAATGAAAAAAATAATGAAACATGTTATAATAAAATAGCCAATAAATATGTGAAAAATAAAGGGATAGTCATGCGAAAAAAAGGACCGACCCCAAATTAACAGGAGGAATAATGAATCAAGAAAATATAAGAAACTTTAGTATAATTGCACATATAGACCATGGAAAATCAACATTAGCAGATAGACTAATAGAAAAAACTGGAGTTCTTTCTAAAAGAGAGATGGAAGAACAAGTTTTGGACAACATGGATATAGAAAGAGAAAGAGGAATCACAATAAAATCTCAGGCAGTAAGAATGAAATATAAAGCTAAAGATGGACAAGAATATGTATTTAATTTAATAGATACACCAGGACATGTAGATTTTAATTATGAAGTATCAAGAAGTTTAGCTGCATGTGATGGAGCAATATTAGTAGTAGATAGTACTCAAGGAGTTGAAGCCCAAACTCTTGCAAATGTTTATTTAGCAATTGAAAATGATTTGGAGATATTACCAGTTATAAATAAGATCGATTTACCAAATGCAAGACCAGACGAAGTAAAACATGAAATTGAAGATATAATAGGAATTCCTGCAATGGATGCACCATGTATATCTGCTAAAACAGGATTAAATGTTGATGAAGTATTAGAAAGAATTGTTACAGATATACCAGCACCCAAAGGTGATGAAAATGCTAAAACAAAGTGTTTAATATTTGATTCATATTATGATAATTACAAAGGCGCTGTTGCTTATGTAAGAGTTGTAGATGGAAAAGTAAAAGTTGGGGATGAAATTGAATTAATGTCAACTGGAAAAACATTTACAGTTGTAGAAGTTGGATATTTTGAACCAGGAATGTATTCTCCAGCACAAGAAATAAAAGTAGGAGAAGTTGGGTATATAGCTGCAAGCATTAAAAGTTTAACAGATATACGAGTAGGAGATACAATTACAATAAAAGATAATCCGGCAGATAAACCATTACCTGGATATAAAAAAGTAACGCCGATGGTATATTGTGGATTATATCCTGTTGATGGAAGTGAATATGAAAATCTAAAAGTAGCATTAGAAAAATTAAAATTGAATGATGCAGCTTTAGAATATGAACCAGAATCATCAGCAGCATTAGGCTTTGGATTTAGATGTGGATTTTTGGGATTGTTACATTTAGAGATAATTGAAGAAAGACTTGATAGAGAATTTGACTTAGGTCTAATAACAACAGCACCATCAGTTATATATAAAGTACATAAAACAACAGGTGAAGTTTTGGATATATACAATCCAGCAGACTTGCCACCACAAACAGAAATATCTTGTATGGAAGAACCGATAGTTACTGCAAATATTATAACTCCAAAAGAATATGTTGGAAATATTATGGACATATGTCAAAATCGTAGAGGTGTGTTCATAGATATGAAATACTTAGATGAGAGTAGAGTAACTTTGATATATGATATGCCTTTAAATGAAATAATTTATGACTTTTTTGATAGTTTAAAATCTAGAACAAAAGGTTATGCATCATTTGATTATGAATTTAAAGAATATAGACAATCAAATTTAGTTAAATTAGATATTCATGTAAATGGAGAACCAGTTGATGCCTTATCATTTATAGTGTTTAAAGACAATGCATATGCAAGAGGCAAAAAAATGGTAGAAAAATTAAAAGATGTAATTCCAAGACATTTATTTGCAATACCATTGCAAGCAGTTGTGGGAGGAACAATAATTGCAAGAGAAACTATTTCTGCTATGAGAAAAGATGTATTAGCTAAATGCTATGGTGGAGATATAACAAGAAAGAAAAAACTATTAGAAAAACAAAAAAGAGGAAAAAAGAGAATGAGACAAATAGGAAATGTAGAAATGCCACAAGAGGCATTCTTGTCAGTTCTTAAATTAGATGATGAATAATTTTATAGAGAGGTAGAAAAAATGAAAGAAAGAAGAAATGCAGATAGAAGAACTCAAAAAGATAGAAGAGTTCAAGGAGAAAGAAGAAAATTTGAAAGAAATACACCTGATAGAAGACAACAAGAAAGAAGACAAGCTGTAAGAAGAGAAGAAGATAGACAACAAGAAGAAAAGAAATTTGATGATCAAATTGAAGGTAGAAATTCAGTATTAGAATTATTAGAAAGTGGAAAAGATATAAACAAAATATTTGTTACAAGAGGAGAAAAACATGGCTCAATAAATAAAATTTTAGCAATAGCAAAAGAAAGAAAAATTATAGTAGTAGAAAAAGATAAAAGACAAATGGATGAAATGGCTCAAGAAGAAAATTATCAAGGAGTAATAGCTATTGTACCACCATTTGAATATGTAGAAATATCTGATATATTAGATACTGCGAAAGAAAGAGGAGAAGATCCATTTGTAATAATATTAGATGGAATTGAAGATCCACATAATTTAGGTTCTATAATAAGAACTGCAGAAACAGCGGGGGTACATGGAATAATAATACCAAAAAGAAGAGCAGCATCAGTAAATAACACTGTAAATAAAGCATCAGCAGGAGCCGTTGAACACATGAAAATAGCTAGAGTAACAAATATCTCTGATGCAATAGAAGAATTAAAACAAGCAGGATTATGGATTTGTGGTACAGATGTAAGTGCAGAAAAATACTATTATAATCAAGATTTGACTGGACCATTAGGAATAGTTATAGGAAATGAAGGAAAAGGAATTAGTGATAAAGTAAAGAAAAATTGTGATTTTAATGTAAAAATTCCTATGAGTGGAAAAATTCAATCACTAAATGCTTCAGTTTCAACAGGAATTATAGTATATGAAGCAGTAAAACAAAGGATTTCTAAAAAATAGAGTGCCTAATAGGCAAGGTAAGGAGTAATTAAATGAAAGGTAAGAAGATATTAGTAATTGTAATAATTATAGTAGCAGTATTAGCTGTAGCTGGTACAGTATTTGGATATTTATTTTTAAAAACAGACTTATTAAAAAGCAATAAGGAATTATTTGCTAAATATGTAAATCAAAACTTTGATTCATTTAAAGAAATTAGTAATTTAAAAATAATAGATACATATAAAAATTTAAAAAATGAAGACAAATATGAATCTAATTCAGAATTAAATGTAATATATTCTGAAGGCGGAGAAGTATCAAGTCCTTATAATAATTTAAAGGCTAAATTGAATATTCAAAAAGATGATGAACAAAATTATTATTATGCAGATGGACAAGTATTGTTTGCAGATGAAGAATATTTAGAATCTGAAATAATTAAAGAAAATGAAATATATGGAGTCAGATTTTCGGATGTTGTTAAGCAATTTGTTGGGATAAAAAATGATGAAAACTTAGAAAATGTTGCAAAAGATATAGGAATAGACAGCATATATCTTGAATCAATAATTGATATAATAGATGGAACAAGAGAAGCGTCTGATGAAGTTATATCACAAAAAGATAGAACTGAGATAAAAGACCAATATTCAAAAATAATAACAGATGCAGTTATTCAGGGGAATTTTTCAAAACAAAAGAATGCAGTAATAACTTATAACAATGCTTCTACAAAGACAAATGCATATACAGTTACATTAACAAGTCAACAAGTAGAAGATATGATTGTAAAAATATTAAATAATGCAAAACAAGACACATCAATATTAGATAAATTTTCTGGATATTTTGATGAGGAAAATTTTAAAAATCAAATAGATGATTTGATAGATAAGATAACAAATGAATTAGAAATACCATCAGCAAAGATAACTGTATATGAAAATAACAAAAAAACAATAAGAACAGTAATTGAATTTGGTGTAAATAAAGTAATTGTGGAAAATAGTGAAAAAGATGGAGAGAATATATCAGACTTAAAATTCTCAATAACATTAAATGATACAATGTATGAATTTGAGACTAAAATATCAAAAAAAGACACAGATAATGACGAAAAGATTGAAATTGATGTTCAAAATTTAGATGAAAATAATAATTACAATATTTCATTCTTAACCAATATGCAAAAGAGTGAAGATAATATAACATTAAGCTCAACTGTAACATATAAGAAGGATATATTGAATATAAAAGTATCAGTAGATAATGATGTTAATATTGGAAAGTCTTTTGAAAAAAAACAAGCTTTATTAGAGCGTAATCATATTGTATTAAATGATATGCAAGCAGAAAGAAGAAAGAAAATAATAGATGAATTAAAAGAAAAAGTTCCTGAAAAGGCAGAAGTAAGAACTGAATTATTATTAGAAGCTCTTGGAATAAAGATAAAAGAGGAAAACAAAGAACAAGAAAATCCAGATTATGTTATGCCTCAAGTAGAAATAAATAAATTTAATTCGAAATTTGAATTTTATACTGGAGATGAAGTAACTTCAAGTAATGTTAAAGTTTTACTAAGTATAGTAAAAGACCATTTAATAAATGCGGAAGTAACAGAAATAAATCCAGAAAATGCAACAGGTACAGTAAGACCAGAAGATGTTAAATACATATTTAAATTAAATATTGAAAAAGATAAAGCTAATGAAACAGAAGGAAATAAGGTTGTTGAAAAGATAAAGGATAATAAAAAATATAAAGTATCTATAACTTATAAAGAAAGTAATGGATTAATAGACTACATAACAATAGAAGAGCTATAGAAAGAAAGGAGGTTGCAAATGAATCAGATTTTAGTTACAGAAAAAATATATGTAACACCAGAGCTAAAAAGAAAAAAGAAAATATATAAAGCATTATTTATAATATCAATATTTTTAATAATAGCTCTTGCGTCTGTATATATATATGCTGAATATGATAAGAGCAAAGAAGAAAGTATATCTGGTGATATATTATCATTTTTAGATACAGAAAAAGATAATACTACAATAAGTTCTTATGAAAATGCATTGGTTGTAAAAATTTCACAAGAGGTAAAAAATGAAATGAATTCATCAGAGGTAGAAAATCAGCAACAATCTGATTTGAAACTTGCAACTGCAACTTCAACATATACAGCTTCTGATGGCAAGAAATACGATAGTATTGGTATTATAAGAATTCCTAAAATTAATTTAATATATCCAATACTTTCTGAAACAACATATTCATTAATGAAAGTTGCTCCTTGTAAATTTCATGGTGGAAATCCAAATGCAGTTGGAAACTTATGCATTATAGCACACAACTATAGAAGAAAAGGTGTATTTTTTAGTGACGTTCCAGACTTAGAGGTTGGAGATATTGTAGAAATACAAGACCTAACTAAAAGAACTATAGAATATGAAGTATATGATATTCATACTGTTGTTGAGGATGATGTAAGTGATACAACTCAAAAAACAAATGGAAGAAAAGAAGTTACATTAATTACATGTACAGATGAAAGTAATGAGCAGAGAGTTATTGTAAGATGTAAAGAAAAAATATAACAAAAAAATGCCTTTCTCATAATATAAATATGAGGAGGTATTTTTTTATGGCAAAAATATTGGTTTTTAATCAAGATACAAATAGGATGGAATCATTTATAAGAAGTGAAAGTTCAGCTATGCCTTACAATACAAATTCAACATTAAGAGTTAGAGAATTTAGAGGCTCTAGTAATAGTAATATATTATGGACAGATAAAAGAACTATGCAAGCATGGAATAGCCAGAGGTATATATATGGTGCACCAATTTATGTGGGATTTGCTTTTAAAAGACCATGGGAAGGTGGTCATGGTAACCAAAGCCAGCATTATGCAGGCACAGCATTTGATGTTGGGCAAACATTAACAAATACTCAGAGAACAGTATTAAGAAAGAGTGCACAAAATTCAGGAGTATGGACTTATGTTGAACCAGCATCATTATCTCCTACTTGGGTACATTTTGATAGAAGATATGGTACCCCAGCATGTAGCAGTGGAGGTTTTCCTTTGATTAGGCAAGGTTCAAGAGGAAATTATGTATGTATAGCACAAGATGATTTAAATACATTAGGGTATAAAACTGGAGGATTAGATGGAGTGTTTGGTACACAAACATATAATGCAGTAAGAAGTTATCAGGCAACAAGGGGGTTAGCAGTTGATGGAATAATAGGATGTAATACATGGAGATCTTTACAAGAAAATGTTGTTGGAACAGGAAAAACTACTACTACAATAAATTAAAAAAAAGCTATTGTTTTAGCAAGTTTTAGAAAAAATGAAAAAAATTCAAAAAAATTTAAAAAATGTATTGACAATATTCTAAAAACATAGTATACTAAGTCTTGTCGAAAGACATGGTCGCTTAGCTCAGCTGGGAGAGCATCTGCCTTACAAGCAGAGGGTCATAGGTTCGAGCCCTATAGCGACCACCATGTTTTACGGCCTGGTAGTTCAGTTGGTTAGAACGCTAGCCTGTCACGCTAGAGGTCGACGGTTCGAGCCCGTTCCAGGTCGCCATTTTTTTATGCAAAAATAATATTTGCCTCGATAGCTCAGTCGGTAGAGCAGGGGACTGAAAATCCCCGTGTCACTGGTTCGATTCCCGTTCGAGGCACCAAAAGATAGTGTCTATGTTATTAGATACTATTTTTATTTATATTATAGAAGTAAAATAGTTAAAAAATAAAAAAAATAGCAAGATTTTCCTTGCTATTTTTTTAATTCTAGTGTATGATATATAGGTAGAAAATATATGAACCAAATGAAAGGAATGAAAAGGTATGAAAAAAGTAGTTACAATAGCAATATTACTAATGATGATGGTAATATTTGGATGTAGCCAAGTATATGCAGCAGAAAATATAATAGATCAACAAAACGAAAGCAAAATAGTTCAAATAAAAGAGAGTACAGCAAAAACACTAGAAGAATATAAACAAAAATATGGTTCAGATGCATATGGATTAACAGCATATATTTTAAATTTAGTAAGAATATATAGCATACCATTATGCTTTTTAGGAATTGCAGTAAGTGCAATATATCAATACATAATAGGCATTAGAAAATTGGATACACAAGAAAAAGGGTTAGTAATGATGGTATCATTTATAACACTATTTGTAATATGCCAGATTTTACCACTTGCATTTGCAATTGTCGTAAAATTTGGAAGGGGGTAACAAATGAAAGTTTTATTTGCAGTAAGTAATGAGAATACGTCACAAGCAATAATAAAAAAATATCAATCAGAATATAAACAAATATTATCTTATAAAAATGTTTATTACTTTAATGCAATATTGAAAGAATTACAAAGAGATAAAACATATGATAGAGTAGTAATAAGCGAGGACTTAGAGCAATATGTTAATACAGACTATGAACAAATGGATAAATTTTTGTTTGATAGATTAGATAGTATAAGTGACGAAGCATCTAATGTTGATGGAGAAGATATTCCAATTATATTAATTTGTACAGAGAGAAGAAATAAATCAGAACCTATATTAGTAAAACTATTTGGAATAGGAATTTACAATGCTATATTGGGAAATGATAGGAGTGCAAGTGAGGTTTGTAGATTAATAAATAGACCACGTTCTAAGAAAGAAGCAAAAATATATTATAAAATAGATTCTGAAGAAGTATCTTACGAAAAAACAGACGAAAATGATGTAAGCGAATTAGAAATTCAAAATATATTAGCACATTATAAAAGAATTCAAAATGATGAAGAAAGATATGTGGAGAGTTTTGATAATATAGCAAACCAATATAATGATGCACAGTTGAGAGTTATTAGTAAATGTTTGCCATTAAATGTAAGAGCTGTACTTGAGGAAAAATCACCAAAATATCAACAAATAAATTCTTATAATAACAAAGTTTCAGATAAAATAAGAGTAGAGAAGAAAAAGCAACAATCAGGAACAAGTGAAATTTTATTAAAGAACAGTCAAACAAAGAAACCAACAGCACCAGTTGTAATTCCAGAATCTATAGATGCAAGTAAAAAGAAAAAAATATTAATAAAGCCAAGTCAAGCTACAGAGGCAATGCAAAGACCTGTTCAAAGAATTGTTCCTGAAAACAATACTCAAAAATCAATACATGAATTAGCCGAGAGAGAAAATGAAGAAAATAATGACTTATTAAAGGATATTGAGATTGATGACATTCCAGAAGAGGAATATATGCCAGAAACTAATATTGAGGATATAGAATCAGAAAATAAAGAACCAATAGTAGAAGAAGCAGTTCAACCAGTAAAACGTGGAAGAGGAAGACCAAGAAAAGTTGTAGCAGAACCAGTTGCAGAACAGCCAAAGCGTAAAAGAGGAAGACCAAGAAAAAATGTAGAAACAGCAGAAGATCAAGAAGAAACTTTACCTGGATTCGAAGACGAAGAAGAAACAGTATTACCAGGATTTGAAAACGAACAAGAGGATAATGATGAAACAGTGTTACCTGGATTTGAAGAAGATGAGCTTGAAGAAGAGTCATTACCAGGAGTTTATGAAGAAGAACAAACTTTACCAGGTGTTGAAGCTAGTGAAAGCATAAAATCATCAGTAAATATTCCAAATGTTCAAAGACAAAATATGGATACTCAATATACAAATGTGTTGAATAATTTAAGAGAAGAAAATCAAAAAACAGAAAATATAGAACATGATGTTTTAAAAAGAGAAAAAATAGAATATCCAGAATTAGATATGAATAACTTAGTAAATCCTGATCAAAAAATAGTTGCATTTGTTGGTACAAGCAAAAATGGAACATCATTCTTGATCAATAATGTAGCAGAAATTTTATCAATGAATGGAATAGATACTGCAATTTTGGATTTAACTCAAAACAGAAATGCATATTATATATATACGAAGAATGAAGACGAATTAAGAGAACAATCAACTTATATTATGAACAACTTAAAAGTTGGAAGAGCTAATGGAATACAGGAGCATAAAAATTTGACGATTTATACATCACCATTTGAAGGAGATGAAAATTTACAAGCTGTAGAACCAATTGTTGAAACTTTAGTAAAAAGTCATAAAGTAGTATTAATGGATTGTGATTTCTTAACTCCAATGAGATATTTTAAATATGCACAAGAAATTTATTTAGTCCAATCAATGGACATACTAACAATTCAACCATTAACTGCATTTTTAAGACAATTAAGTGATAAAGAAATGCTTGAAGAATCAAAAGTAAGAGTTGTATTAAATAAATTTATTAGAACTAAAGAAATAAATGAAGAATTATTAATAGGTGGAATATCAATTTACAATGATGCAGGAATGACAGTTAGAAAAGAACTGTTCAATAGAAAAACAGTAAAGCGTATAATGATTCCATTTGACCTAAAATCATATTTAAGATATTTAGATGGAATGGTAACATGTGATGTATCTTTAAAAGGATATAATAAAGAATTTTTACAGAGTTTGAAAAATTTAGCTAGCATGGTATATCCTGTTGTGAAAAAGCAAGCAAAGTATATGCCGCCATCAGTAAAAAATAATAACAATAATAGTTTTTCACCAAAAATGAATAATACATTAAATCAGATGAAGCAAAATTATTAATAATATTTAGGGGGGAGAAAGTTGATAATTATAGTATTGATATTAGGTGCTATATGTGTTGGATTACTAATTTATAATTTACAAATACATAGAAAAATACAACAATTCAATAATTTAAGCAGACAAGCTAATAATTTAAGAGTATTACAAGACTTTCTAAGTACAATAGGAGAATGCTCAAGTGTAGATGAAAAAATACAAAAAATAAATGAAATATTAATAGAAAAATATGAAATAAAATATTCAACAATAGTTGTATTTGATGGTGCTGAATATCAAGTAAAAGCTTCAAATGTTGAACCAAAGCATTGGAATACACTAAAAAAATTGCAAGATGTGCCAACATTTAAAGACAGTATAGCAACAGCAACTCCTAAATATATTACTGTAGATAATGAAAACGAAAGATTGCCATATCAAGAAATGGAATTTGGAAGAGCAAAATCAGCTATATTCTTTCCATTATACATAGACAATGTATATGTTGGATATTGGATAATAGAAAGTGGAGTTCCACATGATTTTGACAATATTGATATAACAATATTTGAAGTTGTAAAAGAAAACATTGTATCTGTATTGAAAACAGTAGGGCATCAAAAAACACTTGAATCAATTGTAAGAAAAGATTTATTTACAGGGCTATATTCAGAAGAATACCTATATGGAGAGGGAAGAAAGACTATTGATAAATATACAACATCAGCTGTATGTATGTATAGAATAACAAATATAGAAGAAATAAATGACAAGTATTCAAGAAAATTAGGAAATCAAGTAATAATAGATATTAGTGACTTTATAGGTAATAATATATCAAATGACTATATTTTCATAAGATATATGGGACCAAAATTTGTAATAGTATTTTCTGGAGTTGATGTAGATTCTGTAACAACATTTGTAACAGATATAAAGAATGAAGCAGAAAAACTAGAAATTTCACTACCACAACCTAATAAAGGAATAGAAGAAATGGAAGTTGAAGCAATAGGAAAGAAAAAGAAAAAAGTCAAAGAAGAAGAGCCACCAAAAGTAAAAGCTAAACTTAATTTTGTATTAACAACATATTATAAAGGAACAGGAATGGAAGAAGTATTGAAAAAATTAGAACAATATTTAGACAATGCTGATAAAAGTGAAAATGATATTACATGTATTTAGTGAAATACAGAAGGAGGTAAGTATGGATTTAGACAAAACAATGAGTTTCAATTTTGAAAAAGAAAAAAATGCAAAAACTAAAGAAATATTAAAAGAAGTATATGAAGCATTAGTAGAAAAAGGATATAATCCAATAAACCAAATTGTTGGATATATATTATCAGGAGATCCAACATATATAACAAGCCATAAAGATGCAAGAAATAAAATAAGACAAATAGAAAGAGATGAATTACTAGATAAAATGGTTAGAAACTATATTGGATTAGAATAATAGAGGTAAATATGCGAATATTAGGAATAGACTATGGAGATGCAAGAACAGGAATTGCAATAACAGATGCATTAAATATAACAGTTCAAGGATTAGAGACAATTCATAATCAAGGGTCTGATAGAGTAATATTAAGGCGTTTAGACGAAATACTGGAACAATATGAAGTTGATACAATAGTAATAGGAAAACCAATTAATATGAATGGAACACCATCAGAAAGAACTGAAATCACAGAAAAATTTATACATAAACTAAAATGCAAATATAACAAAATAAAAATTGAAACAATAGACGAAAGACTTACAACAGTGGCAGCACATAAGACAATGAATTTCTTAGATGTAAATAAGAATAAAAAGAGAAATATAGTAGATACTATATCTGCAGTATATATTTTAGAAACATATTTAAATAAAATAAAAAATTAGTTGCCAAAAAGAAAAATATAGTGTATTATATTAAAGAAAATTAAATTTGAAAGGAGTAAAGAATGGAAGACGAAGAATTAGATAATATAATAGTTCTAAATGATGAAAATGGAAATGAGGTTAAATTTGAATTTTTAGATTTAGTAGAACTAGACGATGAAGAATATGTAGTATTACTACCAGTATCAGAAGAAGGAGAAGAAGACGAAGGAGAAGTTGTAATCTTAAAATTAGAAGATACTGATGAAGATTCAGACGAAGAATCTTATGTAGGAGTTGAAGACGAAGAAATATTAAATAAAGTATTTGCAATATTTAAAGAAAAATATAAGGATGAATTTAATTTTGTAGATGAAGACTAATATGACGTTGGGAGTGGAAATTAGATTTTCCGCATCCCAACTTTTTGTGTTTTATGAGGGGAGGAATATCAATGTCAAATTTTTCTACATGGCTACTAGCTATATTTATGGTCATGTTTTGGTTATTCAGAGCAATTGTGGCTTTATGCACACAATATTCTATAGACTTATTAGGAATTGCAGCATATGATATTAACATGGAGGTAATTATTGCATTTGCGACTTTACCATGTATTGTATTAGTTGTAAAGAGAAAGTTAGTAGGTTCACTATTTTATTTAGCAATATATGCAATATATTTTGGAGAGCATCTATTTACTAATTTAGTTCCTATTTTACAAGGACAAGCAACATTAACATCAGGTATAAGCATGAATTTATTATGTGATATGATAGCAATTCTTCTTGCACTATTTGTATTAATGGATATGCTTGTGGATAAAGGAAGAAAAATTAATCCTGTTGATAAGAAAACCGATTGGTATTTTAAAAATGATAAATATGAAAAAGAACTAAATGAGAGAGATAAAAGAGAAGATAAAAATGAATATAAATTTTATTAAAATAGAGCATGTGATTAAAACATGCTTATTTTTATTGAAAATAACATAAAAAAGTAGTATAATATTATAGTATTAAAATAAGGATGTGAATAAAATGGAAAATGGAATGAATATAAACTGGTTTCCTGGACATATGGCAAAAACCAGAAGACAAATAACAGAAGACCTAAAAATGATAGATGTAGTAATAGAAATATTAGATGCAAGAATTCCAATTGCAAGTCAAAACCCAGATATAAGACAAATAACACAAAATAAGAAAAAAGTAATAGTATTAAATAAATGTGATTTAGCTGATGAAAAAGATAATCAAAAATGGAGAGAATACTTTATAAAAAAAGGATGCAAAGCAGTATTAGTAGATTCTAATAATGGATTAGGTATAAATGAAGTAATAAAGCAAGTTCAAGAAGTTATGATAGATGAAATGCAAAAACATGCTGATAAAGGTAGAAAAGGAAGAAAAATCAGAGCGATGATTGTTGGAATACCTAATGTAGGAAAATCATCATTTATTAATAGAATTACTAAAAAGACATCAGCAGTAGTTGGAAACAAACCAGGTGTAACTAAACAAAAACAATGGATACATGTTAATGAAAACATAGAACTTATGGATACACCAGGAGTTTTATGGCCTAAATTTGAAAATGAAGAAATTGCGTTGAATTTAGCATATACAGGAACAATAAAAGATGATATATTAGCAATTACAGAGATTGCATATAGCTTAACCAAATTTTTATTGGAAAATTATCGAAAAAATTTGTTGGAAAGATATTCATTAGATGAACAAGTTGTTAATGAAATATTAGAACAAGATCAAATGGAAAATGAAAATATCTATGAAATTATGCAATTGATAGGAAAGAAAAGAGGAGCGATAATTTCAGGCGGAAACATTGATGATGAAAAAACTTCAAAAATTATATTAGATGATTTTAGAAGCGGAAAACTTGGAAGAATTACAATAGAAAAAGTAAAAAGAGTTGCTTAGTTTAGCAACTCTTTTTACTTGATGTGAGATGTTAGTCTACATCAATAGTCAGCCTTGCCCTGATTTTTTTTTCATTGATGCAATTTTTTTCATAAATTCGCTCTTCCAGAGCTCAATAATTTTTTCTGGAATAGCGTTCTCTTTTGTTATTGAAACCTCAGCACCGTTGAAACTAAAAATAATAGTTTTCAAGCCATAGAGGGACGTAATCAAAAGTAAATTGTGTAAACTAGGGATGGCTGACTATAAAAATAAATCTGCTATAAATATATTATATAATATTCTACATAAAATTGTAAATGCGTAAATAATAAAAAAGCAATCAGATTATATCTGATTGCTTTTTGGTGCAGATGGCCGGAATCGAACCGGCACGGTTTATTCAACCGCAGGATTTTAAGTCCTGTGCGTCTGCCAGTTCCGCCACATCTGCATAATTAAACTGGCATTTGTCTTACAACAATGACTATTATAATATCTTTATTAGAATTTGTCAATAGAAAAATGAAAAAAATATAAAAAAATTATAAAATAAAGGAAGAGCGAAAAAAATGGAGAATATTATATAAAAAGAATGGGAGTGAACAATATAATAGGCACAATTTTAGATATAATATATCCACAAGTATGCGGAATATGTGGAAAATTAGCACATAAATCTTTATGTAACAAATGCAGAATTAGATTAGAAAAAGAGTTTAATATAAATATAGACAACTATGCTGAGGATTTCAACAAAAATTTTAATGAACACTATTATTTTTTTAAATATGAAAATCTTATAAGACAGCAAATAATAGCATTAAAATTTCAAGAAAAGCCATATGTTTACAAAACAATAGCATATTTTTTTAAAGAAAATAAAAAAAGTTTGAAAAAATTGGAGAAGTATGATATAATAATCGTAGTACCGGTCAGTAATAAGCGAAAAAAGGAAAGAGGATATAATCAGAGCAAATTATTGGCAAAAGAAATAGCACAAATTATAAATGTTCCAGTAAGTGATAATATAATAAAAAAGGTAAAAGATACAGTACCTCAAAGTACACTAAATAAGGAACAAAGACTTGAAAATGCAAAAAATGTATATAGAGTCACTAATATAAAAAAAGTGCTAAATAGAAATATATTAATTCTAGATGATATATATACGACAGGTAGTACTGTAAATGAATGTGCAAGAGTTTTAATAGAACAAGGCATAAAAAAAGATCAAATAGGAGTAATAACAATAGCGAAGGATTAAAAAAATATTGTAATAAAAAATATGGAAGGAAGTGATTTTATGGCAGATTCAGGTGCTTCTACAGTAGCTGCATTATGTGTAGCAGGAGTATTATTATTTGGTGTGCCATTAGTAACATTAACAAATAGAATTGATAATGTTACACAAGAAAGTTCAAGATTAATTGTTGAAAAATTTGTAACAGAAATAACAAATACAGGAAAACTAACAAAGTCACAATATCAAGACTTTATTGATAAACTAGATGCAACAGGAAAAACATATGATGTTGAAATGGAAATTTGGCATATAGATGAAAACCCTGGAAAGAAAACATCTCAAGCTCAGTATACCAAAATAGGTGAAAATGGTTATTGGGTAGAAGCTACAACACAAATACTACCACAAATAGGAATAAGAACAACAAGCCAAGATAGCGTAAGTGATACTAATAAAGAAATGCTTCTAAAAGAAGGAGATAAAGTATTTGTAAAGGTAAAATATGAGAATAGTAATACAGCTGCAAGTTCTTTATTAGGATATGCAAACTCTGGAGAATATGCAACAGAAAGTAGTTCTGGAATGGTTACAGTAAATGGAACAGCAACAGAATAATAGAGTAAAAGGTGTATTTAAAATACATCTTTTTTTCATTTTAGAAAAATTACTTGACAATTATAAAGTAATATGAAAAAATATGGCAAGAAAGGAAGATAGATATGGAAAGAATAAGAGGATTTGAAATTGCAAAGGGATTTGAAGATAAAGGAATAAATATGCCAGTAAGAAAAACTAAATGTTCAGCAGGATATGATGTAGAAGCAGCAGAGGACACAATAATTCCAGCATTTAAACCAGGAATGAAACCAACATTAATAAAAACAGGCTTAAAAGCATATTGTCCAGAAGATGAGTATTTCATGTTAGTAAATAGAAGTTCTAATCCTGGAAAAAAAGGACTAGTAATGGCTAATAGTTTAGGAATTATAGATAGTGACTATTATGGAAATGAAAGTAATGATGGACACTTTATGTATGCATATTATAATTTTTTCGACCATGACGTCGAGATAAAAAAAGGAGATGTAATTGGTCAAGTAATATTTGCAAAATATTATAAGGTTGATGGTGATAAAGCAGAGGGAACAAGAACAGGGGGATTTGGATCAACAAACCAATAATTATAAAAATAAAATTCAAAAAAAATGGCAAAAACTTTGACTTTTGCCATTTTTTGTAGTATAATAGAAATGGTTGGAAAAATAAATAAAATTAATTACTTATGATTGAAAACCAAAATATAAAGACTTGAAAGGAGTGGCTTACATGTATAATGTAGGAGACAAAGTAGTATATCCAATGCATGGTGCTGGGGTTATAGATTCAATAGAAGAAAAAGAGATATTAGGTGAAAAACAATCATATTATATATTAAAAATGCCTGGTGAAGTCAAGGTTATGGTTCCAATATCAACAGCTGAACAACATGGTATTAGAAATGTAATAGATAAAAATGAAGCTGAAAGAGTAATAAATGTATTAGAACAAGATGAGACAGAGATGGAAAAGAATTGGAACAAACGCTATAGAGACAATATGGACAAAATGAAAAGTGGAGATATATATGAAATTGCAGATGTAGTAAGAAATTTAAGTTTTAAGCAAAAAGAAAAAGGACTATCAACAGGAGAAAAGAAAATGTTACATAATGCTAAACAAATATTAGTAAGTGAACTTGTATTAGCAGAGCATGCAACACAAGATGAAGTTGAAGAATTAGTAGATAATAAAATAAACACATCATTTGCTATGTTTAAAACAGATACAAATATGGAAGTATCAACAGGAAGTATTGTAAATAAATTTATTCCATTTGATAATAATTCATCACAAAATGATTAAAAAAATCGAATAAAAAAAGAGTCATAAGTAATTTGTAAAATTATGATTCTTTTTTTTATCAAAATCTAAAAAATTCTATTGTAAATTAAAATTAAATATGATAATATGATATCAAAATGAGGTGGATAAAATGATATATACAATCACATTTAATCCTGCTCTAGATTATATATCTCAAGTAGATAGTTTTGAAACTGGAAAGATAAATAGGACTAAAACTGAAAAGATTTTACCAGGTGGAAAAGGTCTAAATGTATCAATAGTTTTAAAAAATTTAGGTTTACAAAATACGGCATTAGGGTTTATTGCAGGCTTTACAGGAAATGAATTAAAACAAGAAATAGAAAACTATGGAATAAAAACAGAATTTATTATTGTAAGAGAAGGAATTACAAGAATAAATATCAAAATTAGTTCTGATGTAGAAACTGCATTAAATGGAAATGGACCTAGAATAACAGAAGAAAACATAAATGAATTACTAGAAAAGATAAAGAAATTTACTTCAGATGATATAGTAATATTAGCAGGGAATGTACCAAAAGGTATAAATAATAGTATTTATGAAACAATATGTTCAATATTAGCAGAAAGAGGAACAACATTTGTAGTAGATGCAACTAAAGAATTATTAATAAATGTATTGAAATACAAACCGTTTTTAATAAAACCAAATAAAGAAGAATTAGAAGAAACATTTAAAGAAAAAATCGAGACTAATGAAGACATTGTAAAATATGCGGAAAAACTTCAAGAGATGGGAGCAAGAAATGTTTTAATTTCATTAGGTGGAGATGGAGCAATATTAATAACAGATACAAAAGAAGTATATTATTCAAAAGCCCCTAAAGGCAAAGTTTTAAATACAGTTGGTGCAGGAGATTCAATGGTAGCTGGATTTATAGCTGGCTATCAGAAGAACAGGGACTATAAAGATGCTTTTAAAATGGGAATTGCGGCTGGTAGTGCAAGTGCTTTTTCAATGAATTTAGCAACACTTCCAGAAGTAGAAAACCTATTAAAAGAAATATAAAAATACAAAGGAAAGGATGATTGAATTATGAAGATCACGGACCTACTAAGCAAAAAGGCCATTCAATTAAATGGTACAGCAAGTAGTAAAGAAGAAGCTATCAGCAAGATGATAGATTTGATGGCAAACAATGGCAACATTGTTAACAAAGAAGAATACAAAAGAGTAGTAATGGCAAGAGAGCAAGAAGGAACAACAGGAATAGGAGAAGGAATTGCAATTCCACATGGAAAAACAGATGCGGTTTCTAAACCAGGATTAGCAGCAATGGTTATACCAAATGGAGTAAATTTTGACTCTATGGATGGACAACCAGCAAAATTAATATTTTTAATAGCTGCACCAAACACAAAAGACAATATTCATTTAGATGTATTAAGCAGATTATCAACACTATTAATGGATACAAGATTTAGAGAGGAATTACTAAATGCAGATACACCAGAAGAATTCTTATTATGCATTGATAGAGCAGAAAGAATGAAATTAAGTGAAAAGAAACAAGAATCAAATGGATATGAAATTTTAGCAATAACAGCTTGTCCAACAGGAATTGCACATACTTATATGGCAGCAGAAGCACTTGAAAAAATGGGTGAACAATTAGGACATAAAGTAAAAGTAGAAACACATGGACAATCAGGAGTAAAAAATAAATTTACAAAAGAAGAAATAAAAAATGCAAAAGCAGTTATAATTGCAGCAGATACAAAAGTTGATTTATCAAGATTTGATGGTAAGAAATTAGTAAAAGCAAAAGTTGCAGATGGTATAAATAAACCACAAGAATTAATTGAACATGTACTATCAGCAGATGCTAAAGTATATCATTCTTCAACCAAAAATAATCAAGAAGATGATACTGAAAAAGAAGGTGTAGGAACAAGAATTTATAAACATTTAATGAATGGTGTAACACATATGTTACCATTCGTAGTAGGTGGAGGAATATTAATAGCATTAGCATTTTTGTTTGATGATTATAGTATTAATCCATCAAACTTTGGTATGAATACGCCATTAGCAGCATTCTTTAAAACAGTCGGAGGAGCTGCATTCAATGTAATGTTATATATTTTGGCTGGATATATAGCAATGAGTATTGCAGATAGGCCAGGATTAGCAGTAGGATTTGTTGGAGGAATACTAGCAGTACAAGGAACAACATTTGCTTCATTAACAGATAGTACTGTAACACTTGTAAGTTCAGGATTCTTAGGAGCATTAATAGCAGGATTCGTTGGAGGATACATCGTATTAGGTCTAAAGAAAATATGTAGTTATTTACCTGAAAGCATAGAAGGAATAAAAACAATTCTTCTATATCCAGTATTTGGAATATTATTAATTGGATTATTTATGTTATTAATAAATCCATACGTAGCAGCAATAAACACAGCAATAAACAATTACTTATCAAACATGGGAACAGCAAACAAAGTTGCATTAGGAGCAATTTTAGGAGCAATGATGGCAATTGACTTAGGAGGACCGGTAAATAAAGCGGCATATACATTCGGAACAGGAATGTTAGCATCAGGACAATACGAAATAATGGCAGCAGTAATGGCAGGAGGAATGGTACCACCATTAGCAATAGCATTACTTGCAACATTCTTCCCAAAGAAAATAGCAAAAAAAGACAAACAAGCAGCATACGTAAACTATATAATGGGATTATCATTTATATCAGAAGGTGCAATTCCATTTGCATCAGCAGACCCATTAAGAACAATACCAGCATTTATAGCAGGTTCAGCTGTAACAGGAGCTCTTTCAATGGTATTTAATTGTACATTAATGGCTCCACATGGTGGAATCTTCGTAATAGCAACAATTGGGCATCCATTACTATATTTATTAGCAGTAGCAATTGGCTCAGTTGTATCAATGGCTGTTCTGGCATATTTAAAGAAAAACTTGCCAGAATATAATAAATAAGATTAGGAGAATGATACAAAATGATAAAAGAGAAAATTACATTACAAAATGAAACAGGTCTACATGCAAGACCAGCAGGAGAATTAGCAAAATTAGCATCAGCATTTAAATGTAATATTAATTTAAATGTAGATGGCAAAACAGTAAATGCAAAATCAATTCTAGGAATTATGTCTTTAGGAATAAAGGCAAACACTGAAATTGAAATTGAATGTGATGGAGAAGATGAAAAAGAAGCAATGGAAAAAATTCTAGAAGCATTTAATAACAAATTTGGTGAATAATATATAGGAGGAAACAGATGATAAAAGGTAATGGTGTATCTACAGGAATTGGATTTGGAACAGTTGTAGTCTTAAGAAAAGAAAATAAACAAATCGAGAAAAATGTAGTAGAAAATCCAGAAGAAGAAATGAAAAGATTCAAAGAAGCACTTTCTAAAGTAACAGATGAAACAGAGCAAATAGTTGAAAAGGCAAGTGGTACGGAAAGAGAAATAATGAATGCATATTTAATGATATTGCAAGATCCTACTTTAGTTGCCGAAACAGGAAATGCGATAATGAATCAAAATTATAATGCAGAATATGCTGTTGAAGTTGGATTTAATAATGTTATACAAATCTTTGAAAACATGGATGATGAATATATGGCAGGAAGAGCAAGAGATATTGCAGATATAAAAGAAAGAATACTTGCTAAATTGAGCAATATTGAAATTGTAGATTTGAGCCAATTACATCCAAATACAATAATAGTAGCTACAGAATTAACCACATCAGACACTGCAAAACTTAACTTTAAAAATGTAGTTGGTATTATAACTGAAGTTGGTGGAGAAAATTCACATACATCTATTATGGCGAGAACACATGCAATTCCAGCAATAACAAAGGTAAAAGATGCAACTAAAATATTTAATGATGGAGAAAATGTTGCTTTAAACGGAGCAACAGGGGAAATTTATCAAAATCCAACACAAGAAGAAAGAGAAAAGCTAGAAAAAATAGAAGAACAGATAACAAAGGAAAAAGCAGAATTAGATAAATATAAAGAAGAAGTAACTAAAACAGGAGATGGATATGTTGTTGAATTAGTTGCTAATATAGGAACTCCATCAGACGTTGAGATTGTATTGAAAAATTCAGCAGAAGGTGTTGGGCTATTTAGAAGTGAATTCTTATACATGGATAGTGAAAACATGCCTACTGAAGAAGAACAATTCAACGCATATAAAGAAGTTGCGGAAAAAATGGAAGGAAGGCCTGTAATAATTAGAACACTAGATATAGGTGGAGATAAAAATTTGAAATATCTTCAACTTGAAAAAGAAGCAAATCCATTTTTGGGATATAGGGCAATACGTCTTTGTTTAGATAAAACTTCAATATTTAAAACGCAACTAAAAGCAATATTAAGAGCGAGTGCATTTGGAAATTTATCAATAATGTTTCCAATGATATCTTCTATAGAAGAACTTAGAGAAGCTAAAAAAATTCTAGAAGAATGTAAAACGGAATTAGAACAAAAAGATATTCCTTATAAAAAGAATATAAAAGTTGGAATAATGATAGAAATTCCATCAGCTGCATTAATTGCATCTGGACTAGCAAAAGAATGTGATTTCTTTAGTATAGGAACAAATGATTTAATTCAATATACAGTTGCAGTTGAAAGAGGAAATGAAAAAATATCTAAGCTATATACAAAATTTCATCCAGCAGTTATCAAACTAATAAAATCTGCAATAGATGGTGCACATGATGCTGGAATATTCTGTGGAATGTGTGGAGAAGCGGCAGGAGATGAATTATATATTCCGTTGCTAATTGGACTTGGACTAGATGAATTTTCTATGAATTCTAATAGTATACTAAAAGCTAGAAAGAAAATTAGTGAATTAGAAAAGTTTGATTGTAAAGAATTAGCTGATGAAATTTTAAAAATGACATCAGCTGAAGAGGTTGAAAATAGATTAAAAAGATTTGCTCAGAGCTAGTTCATTTGAACTAGTTCTTTGCGTTTAATTAGAAAGGGATAATATATGAAAAAGATTAAAGTATTAATAAGCGAAGAAAAGATAAACAACAGATTAGATGAATTAGCAAATCAGATAATGGATGAATATAAAGGAAAAGATATAGTTTTTTTATGCATATTAAAAGGAAGTATTTTCTTTACGGTAGAACTTGCTAAAAGAATAAAAAATAACATACAATTTGAATTTGTGGAAGTTTCAAGCTATGAAAATAATGAGAGCACAGGTAAAGTAAAACTAAATAAAGATATTACACAATCAATAGAAGGAAAAGAAGTAATTATAATAGAAGATATAGTTGATACAGGAAGAACTCTTGCCTTTTTAAAAGAATTACTATTAGAAAAGAAACCAGCATCATTAAAAATCTGTTCATTATTAGACAAACCATCAAGAAGAATTGCCAATGTAAAAGCAGATTATGTAGGATTTGCAATAGAAGATAAATTTGTAGTAGGATATGGATTAGATGATGAACAAAATCTTAGAAACTTAAATTATATAGGTTATATAGAAGAATAAATAATACCTTTTTTGGAAATAATATAGAAAATGTTATTTCTAAAGGAGGTTTTTTATTTGATTAACAAGGTGGAAATATGTGGAGTTAATACTTCAAAACTACCTGTTCTTACAAATAAAGAAAAAGACGAACTATTAAAAAGAATAAAACAAGGAGATGAAACAGCGAGAACAGAATTTATAAGAGGAAATCTTAGACTTGTATTAAGTGTAATACAAAGATTTTACGGAAGAGGAGAAAATGCAGATGATTTATTTCAAATAGGATGTATAGGGCTGATAAAATCGATAGATAATTTTGATTTGAACCAAGGCGTACAATTTTCAACTTATGCAGTTCCGATGATAATTGGGGAAATCAGAAGGTATTTAAGAGATAATAACAGTATAAGAGTAAGCAGATCTGTAAGAGACTTAGCATACAAAGCACTTCAATTTAAAGAAAAGTTTAATAAAGAAAAAGGAAGAGAACCATCTGTAGAAGAAATTGCAAAAGAGTTAGGAGTTGAAAAAGAAGAAATTGCATTTAGTTTTGATGCAATACAAGATCCTGTTTCATTGCAAGAGCCTGTTTATAATGATGGTTCGGAAAGCATTTTTATAATGGACCAAGTAAAAGATACTAAAAATAGTGATGAAAATTGGGCAGACAATATGACAATTGCAGAGGCGCTAAAAAGATTGAATGAAAAAGAAAAAAATATAATTATTAAAAGATATTTTGATGGAAGGACACAAATGGAAGTAGCAGATGAAATTGGAATTTCTCAAGCACAGGTTTCTAGATTAGAAAAAAACGCATTAGAAAATATTAAAAGATATTATAAGTAAAATAGAATAATCTCATTCTGATAATAAATTATTATCAGAATTTTTTAAAATATAAATGTAACAAATTAATAAAATAAACATATAATAATAAAGGAGGTTGCGATGGGAGATAAAGGTTTAGATTTTAAACATAAAGAAGTAATTAATATATGTGATGGAAAAAGATTAGGTTTTGTTCAAGATGTATGTGCTGATTTAGATTCAGGAAGAATAACTTCTATAATGGTTGCAAGAAAGAGAATAGATATCAATTTAGTAAATCCTTAATAGAAAGTGGATACATGAGTTTTACATTTGATAGAGTTCGTAAGAAAAAAGACTATGTTACAAGAAAGAATCAAAAAAGGACAGGCTATGTGGTAAAAGAAAATTATTGTTATGATGTGGTTTGTAAAGTAGAATTATAGGTAAAGAAGAGTATATGAAGATATGCTCTTTTAAAATACAAAAATAAAAGAACAAAAATTCGTAAATCTATTGAAAAAAACTGAAATATATGATATAAATAATTAAAATAAAAAATGGAGATATTTAAATAAATTTCAACTATTCAGAATTTCCAAATAGTTGAAGAATAGGAGAGCATATGGAAAATAATATAATTAATAAGACTGAGAAAAATTTTGAAAGTATTAAACATATTGATGAAAATGGAGTGGAATTTTGGTATGCAAGAGAACTAATGGAAATGTTAGAATATAGTAAGTGGGGAAATTTTATTAAAGTTATAGATAAAGCAAAGAAATCCTGTGAAAACAGTAATAATACTATATTCGAACATTTTGCCGACGTCGGCAAAACGATCAAAATGCCTAAAAATGCAGAAAAAACAATAGAGGATATGAAATTAACGAGATATGCTTGTTACTTAATAGCACAAAATGGAGATAGTAGAAAAAAAGCAATTGCATTAGCACAGACATATTTTGCAGTTCAAACAAGAAAGCAAGAAATAACAAGACAGGAGTACGAGAATCTAAGCGAAGATGAAAAGAGATTATATACAAGACAAAATGTAAAAGACAAAAATAAATATTTATTTGATACAGCAAAATTGGCAGGTGTTAAAAATTATGGTAAATTTAATAATTATGGATATAGAGGATTGTATAATGGGGAAAATGCGAAAGATATAGCGAATAGAAAAGGTATATCAGAAAAAGAAGATATATTAGATTATATGAGTAGTACAGAGCTTGCAGCAAACTTGTTTAGAATAACACAGACAGATGAAGTATTAAAAAATAAAAATATCAACAATGAAGATGATGCTTGTATAACGCATCATAAAGTGGGACAAGCAGTTAGACAAACTATAAAAAGAATAGGTGGTACGATGCCAGAGGATTTACCAACACCAAGAAAAAGTACAAAACAAATAGAAAAAGAAAAAAACAAAAAATTAAGTTTTAAAGATAATAAAAGATTGAAGTAAAATTATTTAAATTTATATAATATAGGAGAAAGAATATGAAAGAAATAATTAAAGATGTAATAATTCCCATAGTAACATCATTCATAGGAGCATTTTTAGGAGGATTTACTTATAATTCTTATAAATGTAAAAAAGAATTTAAATCTAATAAAATAAATGGAGATAATTCAAAAATGATAAATGGAGATAATTATGAATATAAAACCAGAAAATAAAGAAATAATGGAAAAAGTTTTTAAAAGCAATAAAATTGATGGAGCAAATGGAAAAATGATAAATGGTGATAATACAGAAACCATTACATATAATACATATAACATTTTTTATCCAGAAGTTACAACTAAAAATGAATATTCGGAATTTTATTATAAATATATAAATAAATTTGAAGAATTAGAAGGATATTTATTTTCAAATCTGTTTTGGAGTTATCAAAAAGAAAAGTACAATTTTAAGAGTGTTTCATTACAATTTGGGAAAGCTATTATAGCTTGGGTGATAGGGAAAAAAGATTTTCCTATTCAATTGTTAGAACAATTTCAAAACGAACTGAAAAGCGAATTTGATATTAATGAAGATGAAGTTATTGAAAAAAGATGGGTAGCAATGCTTGAATACTTTAGAGGAAATATTGAAAGCAGTATAACGATATATCAAGAATTGTTAATAAAAATAAAAAGTGGAGAGCAAATAGAATCTTATTTTAAAGATGATATATTAATAGATGGCAGAAATATAAATATACAATATAATGATAAAAATAATAAATATAAATTAAAAGATGAATTTCAAGAAGAAATCAATAAAAATAGACATATATTAGCCAATCCAATATATGATAGAATAAAAACTAATATATATGAAGCAGCTCATAAAAATTCTTTTGGTTATAAGCACAAAAGTAAGCATACAATTATATATTCAAATGGTTTAGAAAATATATGTAATGAAATTCAAAAATTAATATATGTTACCATTTTTTATGGATCTATAACTCATCTTAAACTTAGTAGAGAACTTTTATCAGATATACTATACCTATATGCAGATGCTTTAGAAGATGAAGATTTATATTTATCTTCATTAAGAATGTTGTTGCTAAGCAATAATACAAAAAAATTTGAGCAATTATTCAATTCATTAAAATGTAAAACACCTAAGATATATAGTAATGAATTTATTAATAGTTTGCTAAATCAAAGAAATACTGTAATTAAATTTTATATAGACAATTATAATTGCTTTTTATATAAATTGTTTGGAAAATATTTGTTAGATGAAGAATATTTAGAACTAGAAAATATGATGTTATCAGAAATAGAAATTAATGATAAAATCAATATTAATAATATCTATAATATTTTAAAAGCCTTAAAAACTAATGTATCAAGGATAGCTAATAAAGAAAAATTATTTCAAATATTTTTAAGTTATTTTGAAAATGAATATTCAAGGTTTTATATGGAGATTTCTGAAATTATAAATATAATAGAAATTGAATTACTAGATAAAAATGAAAAAGAGCTTTTTGAAAAAATATTAGATAAATTAGCAGCAAAAAGAAAGGAATATAGTTTAAATATAATAGATGCAATGGTAAACTATAAGAAAATAACGAAAAGTAATAAGTATGATGAGATTATATATGAGAATGCACATAACATCATAGTGAATAATATAATTGAAGAAAAAAACAATTATGATACTGTAAAGAAAATAATAGACATTATGGAAGAAAGAGAAAATGAAAGAGAGAAAAATCCAGGTTTATTTACAGGATATGCTAATGAATATACAATAGGAAGAAATTCTTTTTCAAAAGAAAACTATACTAGAAATTTAGAAGAATTAATATTAACTCGATATATTCCACTCGCTAGAAGAATATTAAATTCAAAAAATCAAACAATATATGAAAAAATAAGACACATCAAAATGTTATCTAATTTGCTAATTGAAAATAATACTGAAAAATATAGAAATATCATATTGGGTATAGTAGATAAAATAAATTTTGAATCGGTATATGATGATGAATTTAGAAATCGTACAATAGAAGACTTAAATAATAACAAAAAAATGTTAGAATTTTTACTAGGTATAATATCACAAGAAAAAATGATAAATACTTTTTGTGAGGCTATTTTTAATAATGAAGATAATATTTTAGAAGTATTAAAGTGTTTCAACTGTATAAATGAAAAAATTGAACTAAAAGATACAAATTTAGAGAATCAGTTATATTTTACATTTCTATACGCTTATAATAAAGATTATGATATTGATGTAAAGTGTAAATCATATTCAATATTAAAGATATTGTTAAAATCTAAATATAAGATTAATATGATTGAACTAATAAATAATAATGCAAATGTATGTACATTTGAAGAAGCAAGAGAAATAATCAAAGTATTATTATATGAAAAGATTGAAAATCAATATATAAAAGAAATTAAAGAAAAATTATTAAAAAACAACAATTATAATATAAGAAGAATTACCAATAGATATTTAACTAAATAGTTATATGAATATAAAATGAAGGATACAATTAAGTTTTGTACCTTCTATTTTTATGCAAAAAATTAAATTTAAAGAAAGAGAGTGTGATATTTATGAAAAGAGAAGAAATTATAGAATCAATTAAAAAAATTGAAAAAATAAGTAATGAACTAATACAAACAAAAGAAAAAATAAAAGATGAAGAATTAGAAAGATATTTCTGTAAGTTGGAAAAAGAAAGAATGGATATGTATGATGCAGTAATGCAAGAAAACTTATGGAAGGATTTTATGGGAGATGAAGTAACAGATTTCATTGATTATGACTATAAAGCAAAATTAGAAGATGACATATTAAAGATACATATTCCAGAAAAAATTCCACCAATAAAAAAAGGAGCAAGCTACACTCGGAAAAAGGATTACTAACAATATTTCAAGAATAGTAAGAAAATATAAAGAACTATTCTATGATAAATATGTAATGGTAATTATAAAAATATATGATGATACAAAAATATGGGATGCAGATAACAGAAATGTAAAACCAATTCATGATGGATTAATACATGGAAAAGTAATCAAAGATGACAATATTTATTGTTCATGTTATATGGTACAAGAATATTATTCTGATAAACCATATGCAGAAGTTTATGTGCTACCAGCAGATGAAATTACAAAAATAATTAACAAAAGAATAAGATAAATATATATACAAACATGGCAAAATTTTAGCAAAAAAATTCGAACAAATTTTGCTATGTTTGTTTTTATAAGAAACTTAGTAATATCAAGAGTTTTAATAAAAAACAATTTAATGAAATTGTCTAGAGTAGAGGGGACATATACAATATGTGCCCTCTACAAATGTACCATTTAAGGGAGGTACGATTAGAAAATTATGGAGGTGATTTAGATGAGAAATGGAATGACATTACAGAACAGAGATATAGAATTATTAATATTTTTGGGAAAGTATAAAATAATATCATTAGATAATGCAAGATACATCTATGAAACAAAAACATATCAAGAAAAAAGAATTGTGCTATTAACAAAGCATAATTATGTAAGAAGACTAAAGCACAAATATATCACATTAGAAAGTAAAGGAAAAGAATACTTAAATGAAAATGGATTTGAAGTAAGAAGTCATTGTAGGAATGAAAACAACATAGAAAGATTAAATGTAATAAGTGATATAGCAAGCTGTTTTATACAAGATAATTTAGATTTTACACCTAGTTGGAACATGAAAAAAGAAGATGAGCCAACAACATATTCAAGAAGATACATTGGAAATTTAGATTACAATGAAGAAAATTTTTTAGTATATGCAATCTATGAGGGAAAAGATGATAAATACGTAAAATCAATTTATTACGATATAAGAAAAGAAAACGGATATGCAAATGCAATGATATTTACAAATAACATAGAAAAAATAGTATTACATGAAAAAGGATTTTATTTTGGAAACAAATATACAATTTTAATTCCTTATAATGAGTATGGTAAATTTTTGATGAGACATAATTATGAAGTAAGACACAGTATATATTTAAGAATAAAAGAAATGTATAATGTCCAATTGTCAGACTTTAGATTAGCAGATTTAAAAATAGATGATGATAATTATGTTGTAATTATGCCATTAATAAATATGGAAATATTAGCAAGACTACATTATTATTTTAATGACAATGATAAGCATAAAAACATCTACATATTTGGATTAGAAGAATATGAAAGTGTTATAAAGCGATATTTACCTAAATGTGAATATCATAGTTTAAGTAGAAGAAAAATAAATGAATTATTAGTAAAATATATAGAAACTGGAGGTGAAGAAGATGAATCTTTATAAAATAAATGAGACATTACAACATTCATATTATCAAATGCCACAAGAATTGTTTAATAATGAAAAATATAGAAAGTTAAGTATAGAAGCAAAAGTAATCTATGCATTTTTATTAAACAGAATGAACTTATCAAGAATTAATAAATGGATAAATGGTAGAGGAGAAATCTATTTAATTTACACTAGAAAAGAAATACAAAGTAAATTAAATTTAAGTGATAAGCCAGTAACAAGAGCCTTTAAAGAATTAAGAGAAACAAACCTTATAAAAGAAGAAAGACAAGGATTTGGAAAGCCTAATTTGATTTATATAGGTAAGATTGAACATGAAGAATTGCAGAACAGTAATATTAATACAAATGATTATAGAGAAACGAATGATGTACTTATAGATAATCGAGTAAAAGAAGATTACTGTGTAGAAGAAAATACGATTCAAGAAACAGAATATTTACGAGCAAATAAGAAAGATAATATAAAACATAAAAAAATAATAATAATATAGATGTTAGTCAGTCTGAAAGAGAAGCAAAAAATTTAGAAGATATAAAACAAAAATGTGAATTGTATTTATTTAAAGAAAGTCAAAAAAATATTATAGAAAATACATTAGATCTGATGTTTTATTCAAATAATTTAAAAATAGGACAAGCAGTTTTACCACAAGAAATAGTTAGAAGTAGAATGCAGTTATTAAATGCTTCTATTATTTTTTATGCTTTTGACAAGTTGAATTATTTGAAACAAGATAGTCAAATACATAATAGTACAAATTTTATGATTAGTTGTTTGTATAATGCGATTACAGAGTATTATTCCGATAGTGATTTACAGTTCAAAATTGATTATGGAAGTGGATAATACTTTGTAAATGATAACTATTATTAGATAAAAGTACATGTTCGAGATAAAGAATAAATATTATACCTTTCTTTTTTTGACAAAAAATGTTATAATCAAGGAGAAACATAAAAAAGAAAGAGGATATAATGGTAAACTTAGAAGAAAATAATATTTACTTTTATTTTAATAAAAACAAATTAATACACAACTTCAATGATTTTAGTTATCTGGGTAATATATATTATCCGTTAAAAACTAATACAAATGAGGTTATAATAAAAACTTTGCAACCACTAATAGAAAAAGGAAATAACGGTTATTTGATTAGTTCTATATATCATTTTGAAGTTCTAAAAAGTGCAAATGTTAATCCATTAAAGATGTGCTTTATAAATGTATTAGCAGAAAATAATACAGTAAAGTATTTATATGATAATGGTGTAAGATTTTTTACATTTGATAACTTAAATACAGTTATTGAATTTTCAAAATATGCAGATTTATCGAAAGTAAAGATAGCAATACGATTAGCAACAACACAAGTATTTAATGACAAATTTACACATTTGGGAGCAGATTTTGAGGAATGCTTAAAAATTTTTTCATTTTTGAAAGATAACAAGTGCAAAGATTATGGAATTTCATTTTATATACAAAACAACTTAAAAGCAGAAGATAATGCTTTGGAGAGAATACTTAGATATATACAAGAAAATTATAATAATTTAGGAATTAATTTTGTAAGTGTTGGAGGACTGAAACAAAGTAAAGAGATTAGTAAGGAAACACTTGAAAATTTTAAAGACGAATTAAAAATAAGTCAAATAATCTTAGAAGTAGGAAGACATCTAGTAGAAAATACTATGGCAATGGAAACTAAAATTATTAGAGAAAAGACAATTAATAGTATGAAAACAGTAATAATTAAAAATGGTATATATAGTGGCTTTTTTGATATTCTGCTTTATAATAAAAAGTTTCCAATATATTTAAAAAGCAAAAATGGTAGAGAAATAAAAGTAGAATATGAAAAGTCAGAAGAAAGTAATTATGATTTTTTTATGTGTGGAGGATCTTCAGATAGTGGAGATAAAATTGGACTAATGTATATTAATTCTAAATATAAAAATGAATTAAAAACAGGCGCAAAATTTATAGTAAAAGATGTAGGGGCATATTTTGAAGAATTTTTTATGCCATATAGTAATGATTTGAAGAAAGTATTTATAGAGGTGTAGTTATGAAGTTTAAGATGTTTAGTGTAATAGTAGGAACAGAATGCTGTATAGCTTCTTGTCCATTCTGCGTTTCTGGAGTGAAACCAAACAAAGAAAATTTAAAAGAAAGAAATATAAATTGGAGAAATTTAAAAATTGCAGGTAATCTAGCAAATAGAAGTTGTATCGATACTGTAATGCTAACAAGTAGAGGAGAACCAACACTTTTTCCAGAACAAATAACGGAATATTTAAAACATTTAAAAGAATTTCAATTTCCGTTTGTAGAATTACAATCTAATTGTATTCCAATTAGCCTTAATAAAGAAAAATATGAAAAGTATTTGAAAGAATGGTACGAAGAGGGGTTAACTACTATAACAATATCAGTAGTTAGTAATAGACCAGAAATAAATAAAAAAATATATATGCCAAATAGTGACGAATATATAGATTTACCAGACTTAATAAAATATTTACATAGTTTTGGATTTTCACTTCGACTTACTTGTGTATGTTGTAAAGATATGATGGACACCATAGATAAGGTTGAAGAATTTATAAATTTTGCTAAAGAGAATAAAGTAGAGCAAGTTACATTAAGACCAGTAAATGATGAATTTAGAAGAAAAAGTGCAGAAGAATGGATTAAAGAAAATAAACTAACAGATGAGCAAAAATTAAATATAAAAGAATTTTTAGAAAAAAAGGGAACTAAACTACTAGAATTAGAACGAATAGGAACAATATATGATGTAAATGGTCAAAATGTTTGTCTATCACTACCACTAAACAAAAACACAAGAGATACTAATCCAGAAAATGCAAGAAATTTAATATTTTTTCAAGATGGACATATAAGATATGAATGGGAAATGGAAGGTGGAATATTACTATGAAAGTATATAATGAACAATCAGATAAAAAAATTAGTGAACAATTAAAATCAATACTTACAAAAATAAGAGAAAAAAGAAATTTTAACGCAAATGAATATATTGAACAAAAATCAGATTTATTAAATGAGTATATGAATAAATATGGATTGAAAGCATGTGTAATAGCAATAAGTGGAGGTATTGATTCAGCAATAGTATTAGGAATTATTAAAAAAGCTTCAGAAAAAGCAAATTCACCAATAAAACGAATAATTCCTATGCTATTACCTGTATTAGAATCAACAGGAGTAACTAATCAAAATGAAGCTACAATTAAGGGAAAAGAATTGTGTGAAGAATTAGGATTAAAACCATATATAATTGACTTGACATCAGTTAATAATGAAATAAGAAATTGTTTAGAGCCTGTAATAGAAATAAAAGGTGAAGATTGGGCAATTGGACAACTAGCTCCATATAGTAGGACACCAATACTTTACTATACAACAAGTTTATTAAATCAAGCGGGTTTTGGAGCAATTATATGTGGTACTACTAATAAAGATGAGGGAGCTTATTTAGGGTATGTTGGAAAAGCATCAGATGGAATGGTTGATGTACAAATAATATCAGATATTCATAAATCAGAAGTTTATCAAGTAGCAAAAGAATTAGAAATACCAGAAAGTATTATAAAAGCAACACCAAGTGGAGATATGTATGATAATAGGACAGATGAAACTGTTTTTGGTGCATCTTATGATTTTGTAGAATTATATCTAAATTATTTGAATATGGAAGATATTGAAAAAGAAAGATTGATGAATAGTTTAGATGAAGAATCTAAAAATCAATTTGATTTTTATGCAAATAATTTGGAAAATTTACATAGATATAATTTGCATAAATATATGGCTAAATCTCCAGCTATACATTTAGATTTATATGATAGTAGTGTAAAAGGTGGATGGGATAATTATTATAAAATAACCAATGAGTGGTTAAAGAAATAAGGAAAGGCAATCTAAAAATAGATAGTAAGAGAAGTTTATGAGCGAAGAATATCTTTGGAATATATTAAATTTAGATGAAAATTTTAAATGTGCAGATGTAAATATAGCATATAGCAAGATAGAAAATAAGACAGAAGAAGTAAAATTGGCATGGAAAATATTACGAGATGAATATTATAGCGAGGTATATAAAAAATATTTAAGTTTAGAAACTGTTATAAAAGCAGGTTTTATTTTAGATAATTTGGAACTGGAAGACTTAAATTATTATAATTTAAGTTTACTTACTACACCAGTAAGTAAACTTATAGATTTTAAAGAAAAAAAAGAAAATCCAGTAGTATTATTATCTACTGGTGGTTTTGACCCTATACATGATGGACATATTTATATGATGGAATTTGCTAAAGAAGCCTTGGAAAAAAAGGGTTATCATGTTATTGGAGGTTATTTATCTCCATCACATGAAAGTTATGTATCAACAAAGCCATATTACAAAATAAATGCTTATGAAAGATTAGACTTATGCCAAGAGTGTGTTAAAGATAGTAAATGGCTAATGATAGACCCTTGGGAATCAATATATGTAAAAACATATATTAATTTTACAGACATAATACAAAGACTAGAATTATATTTAAAAAAACATGTAAATCCAAATATACAAGTAGCATATGTGTTTGGTGGAGATAATGCTGAATTTATGTATTGCTTTGAAAACAAAGGAATTGGAATATGTGTTGAAAGAGAGGGTTATAGTGAGAAGTTTGACCAAATGAAAAAGAAATTTAAAGGTAAAAATAACTTTTTCGTTAATAATAAATCAATAGTATCAACATATTCTTCAAGAAATATAAGAAAAAGACAAGGGTACAGTTATAATGAACAAAATTATAGTAAAGAAGATGGAGATTATGTTATAAGAAATGAAGGAATGATACCTCTAGTAAATTATAAAAATTTTGTTAATGAAGAAAAATTAGAAAATGCACATAAAAAGTTTTTAAAACAATTAATAACATTATTTAGCCAAACTTTTAACAATAAATTAGATATAAAAACAATAAACATGCAGGAACAATTAAGAAGAGCAAGTTCGGTATTAAATAGTAAGCAAACAATAAGCCTTGATACATATTATAGAGGAACTTATGATATAGAAACAAGTAGATTATTTGATATAAGCGATATACAGAAAAAATATATATCTTTAATTGGAAGAATAGGACATGATACAATAGAACATCAAATTGAAAGAATAAAAGATGGAAATTATATATTAGTTGATGATGATAGTGCAACAGGAAAAACAATAAGAGAAGTTATGAGCAATTTACCAGAGAGAATTAATATTGAGCAAATATACCTTTTAGCGAGTATGTTAAATGAAAAAATATTTGATATAGTAGATCTTCGTGATTTCATAATAGGAGTTCAAAATGGAGGATTAGTAGTTAGGCTACCAAATAGAGAAGTAGCAAGAAGTCCATATATGTTACCTTATGTAAGTCTAAAATCCAGAGCTACAATTCCTGCGATTAAAGAAATGGAAATCTCAATTAAATTATGGGAAATGAATAAAGAATTTTATCAAGAAATTGGTAGTAACATTACACTAGAGCAAACGGATAATGGATTTAAAAAGTTAATGAATTATATAGGATTTGATAATAATACACCACTTACTAAAATTTGTGAATGGCACATAAAGAAGTTAAAGCAAGAATAAAAAGGAGATATTATGGTAGAAAACAAAGAACTAAAAATAATTGAATGTAAATATGGTGAAAGAGAAGATATAATTAAATTTCTTATTCAAATTACATCAGAAGAGTTTGGATTTACAGATTGGAGAGATTATTTTGAACATAAATTAGTGGAAAAGTATAAAACTGGAAACAATACTTTCTGGATTGCGTTAAATAAAGAAAATCAAGTTATAGGAACTTGTGGCGGATTGCAACAAAATAATAATACCATCAAAATGAATTGTTTTTATATAAATTCTAAATACAGAAATTTAGGCATCGGACAAAAGTTATATGATTTATTTTTAAATTTTGCAAAAAAAGAAAATTATAAAGAAATTATATTATGCACATTTAAAGAATTTGATATAGCAATAAAGTTTTATGAAAAAAGAGGATTTGAATTATATGAAACAACAGAAGATGAATTTTGGTACAGAAAAAAGTTATAACATGGGAGGTGTAATATAGTGGAAAATGAAATAATGGAAAAGTTTTTATCTATAAATGAACAAAATTGCAATCCAACAATAGGAAAGTATTCTTCTAAAAAAGAAACTTTTTACGAAGATATAGAAAAATGGCAAGAAGAAAGAAACGATAAAGACCATATAATAAAACCTATACAATTTACTTTTGAAATTACAAATAGATGCAATTGTAATTGTAAAGATTGTGGAATGTCAGCAAATAGTATAAAAGTAGGAAAGACTAAATTAAATGATGAAGAATTATATAAATTGGTTGATGATTTATATGAGCAAGGAGTACCTGCCTTTGCTATAACTGGAGGAGAGCCATTTTTAGAATTCGAAAATATGTGTAAAATGATAAGATATTCTGAAAATAAATTAGATATTAGCAAAATAATTTCAAATGGCTTTTGGGGTAAAAATGTTGATTTGTATTTTAAAAAAATGGAAGAATCGGGATTACTTAATAACCAATTTTTTGTTCCATCTATACAAATATCGATAGGAGAACAAACCGTTCCATTAGAATATGTATGTAATATAATAAATTATGTAGCTAGTCATTATGCAATAGAAGAATTAAATTTGGGAATTGTTCATACTAGATTAAAAGGAGCAAAAGAATCACAATTGTCTAAATTATATAATACTTATATAGAAAAATTTGGAGAATTTCCAGATGGAAGAATATACTTGACAGATTCATACTATGTAAATAGCAATATGAAAGCTAAAGAGAAAATTGAAACATATAAAATGACAGTATTTGATGCGATAAATGAGTGTGATAATAGATTTAGTATAGAAGTTGGAAAATTTGTAAGTCCAAAAATCTTTATGAAATGTAATGGAGATTGTTATCCTTGTGAAGTATTTAATATGCATAAAGACATGTTTTTAGGCAATTATTTTGATATAGGGCTGCCAAAGATTTTGGAAAACTTAAATAATAATAAATATGTTAGATTTATAAGAAAATATGGTACAGTAGGATTTAGAGAAGTGATAACAAATAAAATTTTAGAGCAAAATTTTTGTGAGACTTCTTGTTATGGATGCGAATTTTGCATAAAATTTTGTGAAGAAAATAATTTGATAAGGTAGGAAAATATGGAAAAAATAGATGAAGTTCCTAATATAAAAGAAAATTTTAAAATAGAAAATCTATGTGTTCAATATGTATATCAAGCTAAAGAAAAATATAATGTTATATATATTAATTCAAAGTTATATGAAGAAATCTTTAAAGAAAAATATGAATGGCAAACAGCAAAACAAAGAATTAGTGATATGTTTTCAATAACTTTAGATGAAGAAAAATCAAACAAACAAATAGCTGGAAAAGCATATAGTGATAAGCAATTAGATCCTACAGGAATAGCTTTAAGTGGCAACTTAGGATCAGGAAGATCATTTTTTTATAAAAATTGTTTTAACATAAAAGGAGATAAAACTAAACTAGCAACAGCACCTAAAAATATTTATAGCAATGGAAAATATGCACTATCTGCAGCAATTAAAGAAACTGTAATTGCTAATATATTAGCAGATGATTTTATCATTCCAACTTTTGAAACTTTGGCAATATTAGATAAAAAAGAGAGATTTGACTTTGAAGATGAATATATGGATGCAGATGATGTTATAAGAAAAGAAATTTATAATTTACCTTGTAGTATAGAAATAAGAGTAAATAAAGAAAAAGAGCTCTATCGCATTAGCAATAGCTTAATTAATAAAGATAAATATACAATAAATGAGCTAGAAGACTTTTGCGAAAAATTAGCAAAGATAGAGGCTAACAAGTTTTGTGATAGATTCTTACATGGCTCATGGTCAGTTGGTAATATATCAATAGATGGAAATTTAATTGATTTTGATACGGCAACCTTTGTAAAAGGAAGATACCCACAATATTCAAATACTAACAAATATAAGTCAAATTATTTTGGGTATGAATTACTAGGACAAAAATTAATGATAAAATCCATTCTAGATTATGAAAACATAGAAAATGCTAATAAAATTGAAACTAATTTAGATGATTTAATGAATGAAAAATACAAGGGAAATATGAAAATAAGGTTTTGTGATTTAATAGGTTTGAATTACAATTTGCATTATAAAAAATATAATAAATATATTGATAGCTTATATGAAAAATTTAACGTACTGTCAAGAAAATTCTTACCCAATTATTATGAAACTAATGTAGCAGAAAATAGTGGAGATATAACATATTTATTCGATTTTTCAAAATTCTTTCAAAAGTATTTAATAACAAAAAAAGACAATAAAAACAATATACTGTTAGGCATGAAGCTATTACTTAATGATACAGAATACATAGAATATGAAAAAATAGGAATGATAAAAGAAAAGATACAGGAATTTTTTTATGAAAATATTGTAGATGAAGAAAATATGGATTATTCAATAAATAATGCAATGGACTTTATAGAAGAGTATGATGAACTATTTAATTTAATTAGTAAAGAAACAGAGTTATCTAGTATTAAATTTAAACAATATATAATAAATGCAAATAGAAATTATCTTTATGGAAATGAAAATATTTATGGAGAAATCTCTTATTTATATGATATTAAAAAGATAGATGAACAAACAACAAATAGAATTATAAATGCTTTAATAAATACAAATAAAAGAAATAATTATAATAAAAAAGATGAAAATAAATTAGGATTGCAGATATATGAAGACTTACTAACATATTTAGTATTATCAGAAAATTATTATTATTTAGTAATAGAACCATATTCTAATACTGAAATAGAATTTGCAAAAGCAATTATAAATGGACAAGAAGTCATGATAAGGCATTTTTCAGATGGAAATGGTAATATTATGGTTAGTGAAAAAATTGAATTTGATAATTTACCAGATATACTAAATTTTGATATAAAGTTGAAAATTAACGGTAAAGAATACAAAGATAAATTGATATAAGATAGTCGAAAAATTGTAAAAATTTGACTAAAATCATTTTTTGTGTTATTATATATATTGATGAAGAAGAAATTTTAGGAGGTAATTTTATGGGAGCTAGTAGTTATTCAAGTTATAGTGGAAAAGGAAGCACAAATACAGGTAGAAATACAAGTGCAAATAGAAGATCTGTTAGAGAAGAAAGAAGTAAATCACCAATGGTAGAAATGCTTGAACTTTTAGAAGAAGTAGAAAGATGTAGAGATGTTGTTGCAACAAGACAAGCTGACCTAGATTCTGCAAAAAAGGATTTAGAAAGAGCAGAGCAAAAAGTATCAGCACAAATAAATAAACTTGATCCAGAAACAAAAGCTAGATTTAGAAGAATGATGGGCGGATTAGATGAAAAAGGAAAAGAGCAAGATGAAAGATAAGGTTCTTTAATTATAGCGTAAATTACAAAAAGTATTTTGTTCTCATGAATTGGAGAAATGAAATACTTTTTTTATTTAAAATATAAAATAATTTTATTAGTAAAGAGGAATAGAATATGAAATTTAATGATAACATTGCTGATGATGAGTGGGAGTGGTATATAGGACAAATATTTTCAAGACTTATAAAAAATGTACATAAATCCAATATTAAAAATGTCGTTGAAATTGCACCAGGATTTAGATATAAAATAGCGTATGCTTTAAAAGATCTTGGTTTTCAAGGTAATTTATATGTTATTGATACAAATACTGAAGTCTTGGAATATATAAATGAAAAATATAACTCGATTCTTCCAAATGCTAAAATTATATGCATAAATAAAAGTTTTGAAAATGCTTTTGAAGATATTCCAAACGAATTTGATTTATTGCTATCAAATCATTGCATAGATGATATGATAATTGCAGAATATATGCAAAACTATTATAATAAAAATCTAAATAATGAAAATTTTAGAGATATGCTAACACAAGCGTGGGTAGAACTAGGAAAAGAACCTACAAAGATTAATGAGATAAGTAGTAAAGTGTTTTCTATATTTAAAAATTTCTTTTCAAATAAAAGAATTAGTACAATCATTATGAGTCAATACAAGAGTAATCTATATTTTAAAGATGAATTTAAAGAGATGGACGAAATAACAGAAGAATGTTTTAAAAAAGTAAAAGAATTAGTTATAATGGATAATGAATATATAAATAATATATTGGATTTTTTCCCTTTTGGAGATGATGAAAGGTATAGAGGTAAATACCTATTAGAGAATACTCAAAATGCAAAAAATTGGATTGCTGGAAAATATAGAGAAAAGTTTTGATGCAAGTATTGAAATTATACAAATAATGTAGTACAATGAGTCTATCAACAACAAAAGTAGATACAAAATGACTTAAGAAAGGTTTATAAAAAAGGAAGGAAATACGAGAAAGTCAAATTTTCAAAGGAATAAGAATTGTTGATTACTATTTTAAGAGAGGAGGTAATCAAACCAGACAACAGTAGGCATAAGAAAATTTGCGAATTGTATTTTGAAGGAAACCTTAACTGTGTTTGTATAGCAAAAGAATTAGGAGTAAGTCCACAATATGTATCAAAAGTTTTAAAAGGACATCCTAACTATAAAAAAGAAAAGGAAATAAGAAGTGAGATAAAACATAAAAATTATCTTGAGAGAAAAAAGACAAACAGAAAGTTAAGAACAAAAATTTTGAAGGAAAAAGAAGATTATGAGTTAGAGTATTTAAGACATCTACAATGGCAACACGCAATTGAAATGTCAAAAAAATACTTAATCTAATTATGTTCAAAATATTGTTCCAAAAAATCAACTAAAAGCAAGCAATTATTTATAAAATAAAATGCTTGCTTTTTAGTATGCCTTAAAAGTAAAAAATAGAGAAGGGAGGAGATAAGTTTTAGCATACATTAATCTAACTTTGAATATTAATTAGAAACAAGAGGAGGCGGCCTATGGAAAAAAAGCAAATTGTATCTAATAAACAAGTAAAGTTAGAGATTGAATTGATACTAAATAGAAAATTGTTTCAAAATAATACAATTAATAGAGAGGTATATGAAAATGTACAAGATGAATTATTAAAAGAAATTAATAAGGAAATAGAAAAAGTTTGAAAAATAACTACTTTATAATATAGACATAAAAGAAAAACAATTATATAATAATTGTACCTATAAAGATACTTTGAAAAGGAAGGAGATAAAAGATATGGATTTATATAATATGAGAAAAGAAATAAGTAGTGGCAAAAGCATATACGACTTACCACTAAAAGTAACATACTATGCAAGAGTATCAAGCGAAAAAGATGAACAGTTAAATTCATTAAGTAATCAAGTTTTTTATTTTGAAAACCATATAAAAGAAGTCTCTAACTGGACATATGTTGAAGGATATGTAGATGAGGGTATAAGTGGTACAAGTGTAAACAAAAGAGATTCATTTAAAAGAATGATAGCAGACAGCAAAAAAGGGAAGTTTGATTTAATACTTACAAAAGAAGTAACGCGTTTTGCAAGAAATACTTTAGATAGTATCTCTTATACCCAAAAGTTATTAGAAAATGGAGTGGGAGTGTATTTTCAATCTGATAACATTAACACTATTATGCCAGATTCGGAACTAAGATTAACCATTATGGCAAGTGTAGCACAAGATGAAGTAAGAAAATTATCAGAAAGAGTTAAATTTGGATTTAGTAGATCTATTGAGAAAAAGAGAGTGTTAGGAAATAATAATATATTTGGATATCGAAAGGATAAGACGAAATTAGTTATACATGAAGAAGAAGCAAAAATGATAAGAGAATTATTTGAAATATATTCGCAAGGAGAGATGGGATTTTACAAAATATCTGAATATTTTAAACAAAAAGGATATAAAGGAAAAAACGGAACACCAATATCTTCACAAACTTTAAGAAGAATCATAAGAAATCCTAAATATAAAGGATATTACAGAACAGGAACTGTAAAAGTGGTAGACTACAAATTACACAAAGCACAAAAGATGCCAAAAGAAGAATGGACAGTGTTTGAATGTAAAGAAAACATACCAGCTATTGTTTCAGAAGAACTATGGGAAAAATGCAATAATATATTAGAAAAGAAATCAGCAAGTTGTTTAAACAGAGTAGAAAATAAAGATGTATTTAAAAGTAGATATGCTTTTAGTGGATTAATCTATTGCAAAGAACACGAAGGAGAAGAACATATGCCAGGATATAATAGAATATCTGGAAACAAAAGGTCAAATAAACCTGCTTGGGCATGTAGTCGATATATTACATATGGACTAAAAGAATGTGAAAGTCCAATTATACAAGAATCAGAATTAATAGAAATTTTAAAAGTAGTTTTGAATAAGTTTCTTTCTAATAAAGAAGAAATTATAGAAGATTTAATGAACAAGTACAAGAAATATAATTTTACAAAAGATTTTGAAATGGAAATCTCAAATATAGAAAGTAATATAAATGTAATACAATCAAAAAAGGATAAGTTATTAGAACTTACTATTAAAAATTTATTATCTGATGAAGAATTTTATAAAAGAAACGAGGAACTAAATAAAGAAATAGAGAAACAGCAAGAGAAAATAAAAGGGCTAAAAGAAGAAAAAGAAAACTTATCTTCTATAGAAGATAATATGAAACAAATAAAAGGTGCATTAGAAAAAAAAATAAAGATAGATGAAAATATAGAAGATTTAATAAAGTTAGTAGTAGATAAAATATATGTATCAAAAGTAAATGGAGACAGAAAACATATAAAACTAGAAATCTACTTTAAAATAGGAGAGCCAATTACATTAGAAGGAAATTTAAGAAAAAAAGAAAAACAAGAATATATTATTAATGATAAAAAGTATCTTTTATGTGGCAACAATAACAATGAACATTCTACAAAAGAGAACAACTATCAATCTTGCAACAACGACATCTATAATTGTTCCTGGAGGAACTAACAAACTAATGAGTTTATTTTCTAATACTAATGATATTGTAATACCATGGGAAAAAATAAGATGTATCTCAGAAGATTTAATTTTAGTAGAAATTTAGAAAAAAGTATTGACTTATTTTTGAAAAGGTGTTAATATAATTCAAGACCAAGCGAGAGAAAAGTCAATGAATAAAAATAAAGAAAAAATATTAAAAAAATTCAAAAAAAGTGTTGACAATTTTCGACAAGCGTGGTAAGATAAAAAATGTACCGAGCAACAGATAAAAATATTAAAATAATACAAGAGAAATTAGTATAAAAGTGACAACGAAATAAAAGAAAAAAACAGCGATTACTAGTTTTTTATTTTGCCCAAAAATGAGGGTAAAAAATATTTTAAATATTTTTCAAAAAAGTATTGACAATAAGAAAAAGGTATGCTAAAATAAGTTTCGTTCACTACAAAGTGAGCAAACAAAAAAGTACATTGAAAAGTAAACAATAGATCCTTTAGAGAAAAAACCAAACGGTAATTTTCAGAAATGAAAATGTACCAAAAAGTAAATCAAAAAAAGATTAAAAAATAGAAAACAAACAAAGAAGTTTAAAAAGAGTCATAAGAACTCAAGTTAAATAAAATTAACAAGAGAGTTTGATCCTGGCTCAGGATAAACGCTGGCGGCGCACATAAGACATGCAAGTCGAACGGACTTAACCATTAGTTTACTATTGGAGCGGTTAGTGGCGGACTGGTGAGTAACACGTAAGCAACCTGCCTATCAGAGGGGAACAACAGTTAGAAATGACTGCTAATACCGCATATACCCAAGTGTCACATGGCACAATGGGGAAAGGAGCAATCCGCTGATAGATGGGCTTGCGTCTGATTAGCTAGTTGGTGGGGTAACGGCCTACCAAGGCGACGATCAGTAGC
>ENA-OROK01000233-OROK01000233.1-human-gut-metagenome-genome-assembly--contig:-NODE-233-length-71484-cov-7.671408_pt1 | contig 71484 bp, 52 predicted proteins | sample MGYA00242127_ERZ509046 | MGnify/ENA primary metagenome ERZ509046 (study PRJEB26280, sample SAMEA2338728) | human gut metagenome | biome: human gut; feature: human-associated habitat; material: faeces... | reverse complement strand
CCTCTCTTGTCGGGTCGGCAGGCGCGGTAATCTGCGTGCCGTAGTCCTGCGTGATCGGAGCGATCTCGCTGCCGCCGTTGGTATCAAAGGTAATTGTATATTTATTCGTGTTCCAAACGGGATAGAGTGTCAGCGCCTCGTTTTTGGTATAAACATCATCAAGACCGTACACCTTTTCGCCGCCGTCAACGGTCGCCCAGCCTACTTGCGTGTGCCCCGTGCGAGTGAACAAAGCGCCTCGCAGCGTGAGAATATCGTTATAGAATTTGATATCCGTTACCGCGTCGCCCGTGCCATATGTGCCGGGCTGATAGGTCACATCCCATGCGTTTGCGATACGCACATAGGCCTTGCCCGGAAGCTGCTGGAAGATAGCGTTAAACTGCTCTCTGAGTGCGTTGTTCAGCGCGGCAATCTCTTCATATGTCAGCGTGCTGTCCTCCGCCAGATAGCGCTGATACACTTCCTGCATTTCAGCGGAAAGCTCCGGCACGTCAGCCTCTGCGGCATCCTGCGCCGAAGAGCCAAGGAACAGCCGCACACCGTCGCCCATTTGCAGATCGCCGAGAGCTTGATTCGCCAGCGTAATGGCCTGCGGATCGCCCGTTACGGTAAGCGAGCCGCTGTCTATAGAAAGATTGTACGCCGTCAGCCCGTCCGTCATGGTGACGCTGCCGCCGCCATACTGGGTGTATTGGCCAAGCGTCAGTGCGCTGTTCAGCGTCAGCGAGCCGTTGCCGAGAACGGAAATGGTGTTATTGCTCTCGATAATTCCGTTCAGGCTTCCGATGGTATTCTTTCCGTCCAGCGTGATAAAGAGCGGGCTTTCATTTCCGATATACTTTTCGCTCAGCCTCACAGAGGTCAGGTCGGCATTTTTGAGTTTCAGATTCGGGAAAACACTGCCGTACCTTTCAAGCTTGCCGGTCGAATAAATTTCCAAAATATCCTTGGATGTCAGATTCCCTGATTCCTCAAGAGCAGTAAGGTCCTTGCCCTTAGGCAGAACAAAGGACACCGTCCCGTCGCCGAAAATATCGGTATAATTATCCGGCGTAACCTCGACCTCGCCGTTGCCCCGATCCAAAAACAGACCTAAGCCGCCCCAGAAAGCGATGAGTCTCGAAACATCCGCCGGAACGGTATCGCCGGGCTTATAGAAGTTTTGGTTTTCATCTACCCACCACATAGGCGTGTCGGCAGAGATGCCATCGGAAAGGGGCAGCCCCTCGGCAGAGGGTGCAGTGAAGCTCTCGCCGTTTTTCACGATAATATTGATCCAGTTCTGCTGCTCGCCGGGCATAAATTCACCCGTTAGCAGCTCTACTATTTTCAGGCTGTCGGCGGCAAGATCTGTCGGCAGTTCAAGGACGGGGCGGAAACCAATGTCCCGCACCGGAAGGGTTGGCCTTGCCCAAAATGTAGCCTGTACAGCGAAGTGTCCACCACGAGATAGATACATTCCCTCGACATTCCCAGTACCTATATCCTGGCCGAAAGAGCGCATTTTATACCAGTTTTTGATATAATCGGCTGACTTCTGATAGATCGTATCCCATTCATTGTCAATTGGTGCAAGACCAGAGCCTTCTCCTTCATTACGGTGATGGTCTCCAACAGATGGGGCGCGGAGCGTATAGTTCACGTTACTCGCTGTATAGGTCTGGCCATAAATCAGGTTCATTTCTGCCAACGTCTCCCGCTGCAAAGAACATTTCACGTTATAATCCGCAATAAACAAGCTGTGCTCGTAAGGGGTGGTATCCTTGTCGGCTTCATTTTTCAACGAATATGCATCCACCGTACCCACATATGTAAACGGCACATAATGCAACGTTTTGTCCGGCAGATTGCTGTTTACCGTTCCGGGAATATCCATCGCCGAAAGGTCAAAATAGTATCTGCCGCCGGGGGTGAGGGTGAACTGCTCGTCGATCTCGTCCGTCAGCTTCACTTCCCGAAGTGCGCCGGCATAGTCGGTCTTATGATCGCCGTTAAACTGCTCGTTGAACACGCAGAGCGTCTTGCCGGTCATGTCTATGCCAGTCAGGTCAATCGCTGCCCTGCCGCGTGTACCGTTTGTCGTGCCGTCCAGCTGCACAACGCGTGTATAGCGGGAAATGCTCCCGTCCGCATCCTTAATAACGGCAGATATATATTCATTATCGCCCACTTTTGCGTTCTTGTATTCGACCTCCAGCACACTACCGTTGACCAGCACCGTCTTTGCCGTAAAATCGTCGCGGTCGCTGTCATGCAAGGTCAGCTTCCATTCATCTCCGGCGTATTCGGCGATCGGGGTCGTTAAATCTGCAACTTTTCCGTGCTCGGCAGCAGATATAAAGAGAACGGAGGACAGATCCAGCTCCATGGCAGGCCGCACGGCAGCATCGTAGTCCACGTTGAGGGCGCTGCCGCTTCTGCCATCGGGATGAATCGTCCACGATCCGTAGCCGTAAACCTCATTGGAAGAACGCGTCCACCACTTTGCAGCGTACTTGCACGAATTTCTGTACAAATAAATACTATCCTCTTGCGAGAAGGCCCAGAGCTTCTGCGCTTTGACCTCCTGCCCGGTGATTCCCTCGGTGATGTCCTTGGGGCGGATGACCGCCTGCTCCTTTTCGGGGATCGCCTCGGCCAGGGAAACCATTTTCTGCTGCAAGGTGCTTCCCGCATACTCATTGGGCTTTCTCCATTGCGACATATCGGACGGGTTGTTGGCATAATAACCGTTGTCCTCGCTGTAGCGTCTTGCATTTTCAAACGGCACGGCGCTCCCCGTGCGGAACGGGACATCTCCGAAATCATTGTTTACCGCAAGCAGGGTAATGATGGGCGCATTATTGCTTTTGTCGGTCTTTTTGCCGATCACCCACCATTCATGCCCCGCAAAGGACAGCCTGCTTTGGTCGATCTTTAATATGCTTTGGGCGCTCGTACCGGGCAGAATGGCTTTTGCACCGCCTGCGGCAAAAATCGTTATCGGCACAAGGCATAGCACCATACAAAGGGTGAGCAGGATGCAGAGTATTCGTTTTTTCATTTTATGACCATTCCTTTCCGCTCTGCCGCAAGACGCAAAAGCACGCACCGCTGCACAGCAATAAAAATCAGCATCTAATTTTTGCTTGAGGAAACAGACGCACCGCCAAGGTGCTTACCGTCCTCTTTTTTCTTTCTCCGCAGCGTACAATCCGAGAAAAGACGAAGCCTTAACCACAAAGAAGATGCTTGTCGATCTCGGTCGGGCTTCAACATCAAGCCGCCGCCTTTCTGTCCATGCAAAAAACGGCGCAGAAATACTGCGCCGCCTGATATTAATCGAGCTTCTCTTTAAGATAATTGTCGTAGAAATCGGTAACGGCTGCATAGAAATCTTCAACGCCGCCATCGTTCTTGAGAATATAATCAGCCATCTTTTCGCTCTCGCTGGTGTGGAATATCTCCTCCTCATGGAGGTCGTTCTCACGGAGCTTCTCAACGCTCTTGCCGTCTCTCTCGGAGCCTCTGGCGAGCATTCTCTGATAGCGCACCTCATCGTCGCTCACTACAACGTCAACAAGCACGAACTTGTCGCCGAAAGCCTTCTTGAATATCTCGATATCCGAAGGCGGACGGATGCCCGAAACAAGGAAATTGGGGCTGTCGGACTCCTTGATCTTCTTGACGATAAGCTCGGGGAAGAAGGTCTGGCCGTTTGCGGTCATATACTTCTTGGAGGTGGCGTGGAGATTGTCTCTCGTCAGTTCAAGGCCGTCCGCCGCCGCAAGCTCCCTGACCACGTCGCCGATGGAGATCATCGGGAAGCCGTAGGTCTTTGCCACATACTCAAGGAAGAAATCCTTGCCGGTGCCGTTCTTACCGACTGCTGCTAATACCATATTTCATTTACCTCCGTAATTTTATATTTCGGGAATGACTATCTCGATCTCCCTGCCAAGGTCAGCGGAGCGGGAGATGCCGTCGATTATTGCCTGGTTATAGAGTATCTGACCGCAGGGAACGGGTGCTTCGCCGCCCTCCTTGACCGCGTCGACAAAGGAGCGGATCTTAATGTCGAAGCAATCCGCATGATTCTCCTTAACGGGGATAACGGTCTCTATCTGCTCGCCTGCTATCTCGTGATAAATGACGAGCGGGCCGCCGATGCTGCCGTTCCAGCACTCGGTGGAGGGAACTCTGACCGAGCCCTTGGTGCCCATGATGATGGTGTCACCCGGGGTGTCAAGGTTCATCGCCCATGCGATCCTGAAGTCGAGGATTATGCCGCCCTCAAGGCGGATGAACGCCGCCGCAAAGTCATCAACGCCGAATACGTTGTGATGCTCATAGCTGGGGCTCTTGCCGAAGAAATCGGATTTGTAGCCCGAGACGGTGAGCGGCTTCGGGTAGCCTATCGAATTGAGAACCATATCGAGCGAGTAGCAGCCGATATCGCCGAGGGCGCCGATGCCTGCGGTATCCTTCTGAATGAAGGAGGTGCCGAACGGGGTCGGGATGCCTCTGCCGCCGCCGGTCTGGATGTAATAGATCTGGCCGAGCTCACCGGACTGCACGACTCTCTTGAGCATCTTCATATTCTCGTCAAAGCGGGGCTGGAAGCCGATGGAGAGCACGCCCTTGCTTGCCTTCTCTGCCTTGCAGATAGCGACGGCTTCGTCGAGAGTAACACACATGGGCTTCTCAAGCAGCACGCTTACGCCGTGCTCGAGAGCGTAAATGGTACACTCGGCATGGGTCGCGTTGTAGGTGCAGACGCTGACTGCGTCGCACTCGCCCGCGTCGATAAGCTCCTTGTGGCTGGGGTAGAATTTAACGTCGCCGACATTGTATCTCTCGCAGAAAGCCTCAGCCTTGCCGGGGACAAGATCCGCAAGTGCGACTATCTCAACGTCGGGGCACTTCTGATAGGCCTTGACATGAGCCTCGGCTATCCAACCGGTGCCGATGATGCCCACCTTGAGCTTTTTGCTGTAGTCACGGACTTTTTCGTCCGACGGTGCGTCTTTGAATTTATCAAGGATATTCTCTGACATATCAATACCTCACAATAATATTATTACCAGCTCAGAGTTTGGAGATACTCTCTGCTGAGTTTGACCGATTCAAGCCTTGTGGCGCCCTTTGCGGGGTCATCCTGCTCGACGACCACCCAATTTGCGCCCGCATCCTCACAGGCAGCGAGTATGGAGGGCATATCCTGCTCGCCGTGGCCGACGGGCATGAATGAGAACGAACTTTCCTCCTCCTGCTCCTCACCGTCGTCGATGCCGATGAGCTTATAGAGGCTGCCGTGTTTGCCGCCGCTCATCTTGAAATCCTTGAGATGGACTACGGGCGATCTGCCGGCGTATTTCATTATGTATTCCGAGGGGTCGACGCCCGCGACCTTGACCCAGCAGGTGTCAATCTCGGTCTGAAGCAGGTCGGCGGGGATGGTCGAATAGAGCACGTCGAGGGCGTATTCGCCGTCGAGCTTAACGAATTCAAAATCGTGGTTATGATAGAGGAGCTGAATGCCGAGCTTCTTTGCGGCTTCGGCAATCTTGCGGATGCCCTCGACGGTGGCGGTAAAGCCGTCGGTGCCGGGGCGGCATTCCTCGGTCAGATAGGGCACGGCGACATATTTGCAGCCTATCTCGGCGTAGTCGGCGAGCACCTTCTCGGGGTCGGCGAGCATATCGTAATAGGGCACATGGGCAGAGATGGGCACGATGCCGATCTCATTGCAGAATTCCCTGATCTTGGCCGGCTCCTCGCCGAAAAGACCCGCGAATTCAACGCCGTCATAGCCGTATTCTTTCATTTTTTTGATCGTTCCGTAAAAATCATCCTGCATCTCATCCCTGACGGAGTAGAGCTGGACTGCTACGGGCAATTTCATTGTAGAATCCTCCCATATAATATGTATATTAATATATTATCATATCTTTAGCGTTCTTACAAGTAAAAAGTTAAATTTCGCCGCCGTTTTTGATATATTTCTCCGTGATGTCGGCCGCGAGGCGCACAAGCTCGCCGCAGGGGCGCTTTTTATAGTAGGTTTCCGTCCTCTGCTCCGGCACGGGGGCACTCGACCCGCCGAGGCCGAGCAGCTCGCGGCAGACTATCGAGCCTGTCTCCGCCTTGAATTCGCCCGCCGCACGCTGAATCAAGGAATAAAGCGCTGCCTTGCGCTGCCTGTCGTTCGGGTCGGTGCAGGCGAATTTATAAGAGAGGGTCATTGTCATTCCGCTGACCGCGCCGCAGACCTCCCTGAGCCTGCCTATACCGCCGCCGAAGCCCGCGGAGATACGCAGTGCGGTATCCTTATCAAAACCGAGCTCGTCCGAGAAAGCGCAGAAAACCGCCTGGGCGCAGTTCATTCCGCTCTCAAAGAGCTGCTTCGCATAATCGCCTTTTGTCATTTGAATTACCTCCGAAAAAAAGCTGCCGCAAATAAATGCGGCAGCCTTGAGTTTTAGTTTGCAGCTTCCTGCTCGCCCGCCTGGTCGTTGAACTCATCGACCTGGTTGGCCATAGCCTTACGGCGCTCGTGAAGCTCTCTGTACATTCTGTCTCTCTTCTCGCCGTTGAGGTCATAGAAGAACTTCGGAATGATGCTGAGAATGCCCGTAACAACGGGAAGAATGGTGCACATCCAGAAGAGCGAATACTCGGTCTTCTCGGACTGGTTGCCGAAGCCTGCGCCCTGGACGTAGCCGATCCTCGCGAGGATGGCTGCCTTGATGGTCTGACCGACGGTGGAGACGAGCTTTGTGGCAAGTCCCTTTGCAACGCCCGTCATACCCTCGGTACGGTAGCCGTTCTTCCACTCGCCGTAGTCGATGGCTTCGTTTCTCATCTCCTCGGGAATGACCTTTTTGATGCCGTAGAAGAACATCCAAATGGTCTCGCGGAGCATGAAAGCGGGGATCATTGCGCTGAGCTTCTTATAATTCTTGTTTATCGAGCCGACGATGAAAACGCCGGTCATAAGCAGGTTATCAATATGGGAGCCGACTATCCACAGAGCCTTGGTGGAGAACTTCGATCTCGCCCAGGGAACGTAGGAATAGCTTATCGGGGAAACGATGGCGCCGGGGATGCCGACGATGGTGGTCATCGAGGCAAGGCCGAGCACGTTGATGTAGTAGTAGTTGGTGCCGGAGTTCATGCTGAACGCACCGAGGAACTCGGAAAGGGTGATGAGCAACAGCGGCTTATTGGTGAAGACCGACTTGACGCCTGCGAAGATGCTCGGGCGGTCGACCGTCTGCATAACTCTCTCTTTGGAGACGAATGCGAAGTAAAGGGCAAGTCCGCCGCTGACAAGGGTGGTGAAAACGCCGCCGGAAACATAAAGCGAACGCATCGGGAACTTGAGAACGCCGCGGCTGACAAGGTCGATGAGCACGCCCATGAGAATTTCGGGAGCCTTCTCAACGAAGCCGGAGAGGAGGTTTGCCTGAGTGATAAGACGGGTCCTGTCGATGATATTGGGCGTGATGGTCGCCGTCATACCCGTCCTTGCAATAGCAATAAGGGAGCTCGCAAGGTTGGTGAAGAGCTGCAATATCAAATAGAACGCCAACTTGGACGCGTCATAAAGACCTCTGTCGCCGAAAACGAGCGGCATCATCCAGAAAAAGAGGCTGCAAAGCACGCCGGGGCCTGCATAAACGACGAGCCAGGGCTTGAATTTACCCCAACGGGTCCTGGTCTTATCGACGATAGCCGCAAGGAACACATCGTTGATGATATCCCAAATACCTATAACAAAAGTAACTATCTGCTGGAATTTGAGGCCGACTCTGATAATATCCGTAACAAAAATATCATTATACTTGCTGATATTAAAGCTCTGGGAAATATCATCGAGTATATAAGCCACTGTCTCTTTCGTCCCGACATAGCGTCTGTCCTTCGGGACGGCGAGGTGCCTCTCCTGCTGCTCGGGTGCCTGAGCAACAGCGTTAGCGCTTGAAGCCATATCATCTCTCCCTATCGTTGAAATATTCGATTTATTTTATCACACAGTGACAGTCTTTTCAATACCGTAAATATTTTTTATGAAACATGCACAGTACGACAGCGGCGTTTTTGGTGAATAACACTATTCGGCAGAGCCGCCCTTAGCCTTTTTTCGCTTTATCGTGCGATAACGCAGGACAAACCAAAGGATAATGAGCACCTGCACTATCGCCGCGATTATAAATATGGAATTAAGTCTCTCCGTTTGGAAGGTCAGCCGCAGGCAGAGCACAAGCGACCAGTCAAGCCCGCTGGCGCAGACGAAACGGTGCGGCAGCGGCCACCAGAGGGAGGTAAAAACTATGAGCGGGATAAACGCAACGGGTATCGCATAGAGAAAAATTATGCCTATCCTGTCCGCCGCAAAGCCCGCAAGCCTCAGAGCGAAATAGATTATCGAGGCTACGAGGAACACAAGCCCCGCCGAGAGCATCGGGATAATTATACGGTTGGTCAGGTGCGGCTTCCTGCCGCCGGTCTTGACCTTGGGGGTATCGTCGCCGACGATGTCGTTGAGCGTAACGCCGTAAAGCTCCGCCAGCTTGTCGAGCACGAGCAGATCGGGCAGCCCGTCTCCCCTCTCCCATTTTGATATTGATTTGTCCGAATATGTGAGCTTCTCGCCCAGCTCCGCCTGCGTAAGCCCCGCGGACTTCCTGAGCGAGGAGAGATTTTTGGCGATATTTTTCTTGAGGCGTTCCTCCGTCACGGCTGCATTCTCCTCTCCGCCGAAATTTAGTATAGTATGATTATACAACAAGCCGCCGTGAAAATCAAGTCGCTTTTTCGTTGAAAATCTTAGGATTCTACTCACGGTAGATTCGCTTTTCGGCGAGTAGAATTTAAAAAAACGAGAGTAGATTTTTTGAAAGCGTTAATAGCGTGACTTATTTGCGGCGGCGTTATAGAATATTGACATTGACGGCGAGCCGCAAGGACGCCGATCACTACACGGAAAAAGAGGTGCCCCACATGGCAAAGGTAAAGTACAAATATTACGACGTTCAGCCCTTCGGAAGCATTGCCGAGATGATATCGCTCGCACTTGAGCAGTGCCCTCAGAAGATAGCTTACAAGTACAAGGAGAATGACGAGATAAAGGCGATGACCTACTCGGAATTCATAAACAGAGTATATTCGCTCGGCGCTTTTCTCGAAGCCGAGGGCTTCGGCGACTGCAACATCGCCTGCATCGGCTCAAACAGCGTGAACTGGATAACCGCCTATTTCACCGCCATCAGATGCAGCGGAGCCTTCGTGCCGCTCGACAGGGAGCTGCCCGGCAAAGACATAATCCATCTTATCAACGACAGCGAGAGCAAGGTAGTATTCTGTGATGAGCGATATGAGCAGCTCTTCGCCGAGAACGCCGATTCGCTCGGCGGGGTCAAATACTTCATCTGCTTCGACCGCAGCGAGGACGACGGCAAATTCCTCTCATTCAAAAAAGTCCTTGACGCGGGCGCAAAGCTCGATAAATCAGCCTTTCTCGCCCTCAAGAGCGACCCGAACAGGATGAAAATGCTCGTCTACACCTCGGGCACGACGGGAATGTCAAAGGGCGTCATGCTCAGCGAACACAACCTCGTGTCGAGCGTTTATTACGGCTTGCAGGTCTCGACGGTCTTTGAGGTCGGTCTCTCGGTGCTGCCCTACAACCACACCTATGAGAGCGTGAGCGACCTGCTCGTCTCATTCCACCATCATTCAACGCTCTGCATCAACGAGAGCCTGCGCGCTATTCTTAACAATCTCAAGATATACCACCCCGAATATATTTACATAGTGCCCGCCATCGCCGAGAAATTCTACACCCGCATCATCAAGGAGATCGAGGCAAAGGGCAAAAAGAAGCAGTTTGACTCGGCAATCAAGCTCAGCAACGGTCTGCGCAAGGTCGGTATCGACAGGCGCAAGAAGATATTCTCATTCCTGCATGAGATATTCGGCGGCAATCTGCGTAAGATAGTCTGCGGCGGCGCCCCGATAAGAGCCGAGGTCGGCGAATTCTTTGACAATATCGGCATCAGCCTGATAAATGGCTACGGCATCACCGAATGCTCGCCTCTTGTATGCGCCAACAACGACGCCGCCAACGATTACCGCACCGCAGGCATCAAGCTGCCCTGCCTCCAGTGGAAGATCGACGAGCCGAACGAAGAGGGCATCGGCGAAATCCTCGTCAAGGGCGACGTGGTCATGCTCGGCTACTATCGCAACCCCGAGCTCACCGCTCAGGTGCTGAAGGACGGCTGGTTCTACACCGGCGACTACGGCACGATAAACAGCAAAGAGCAGCTCGTTATCTCCGGCAGGAAAAAGAATATAATCGTGCTCAACAACGGCAAAAACATTTATCCCGAGGAGATTGAGAGCTATATCCAGAGCATCGACTATGTCAGCGAGGTCATAGTCAGCGGCGAAAAGGATGAGAACGGCAACGAAAGCTCGCTGCTCGCCGAGGTCTTCCTCTCCGAGAGCAAGACTCCCGCTCAGGTGCTGAATTCCATCCGCAATGCCTGCAAGGAGCTGCCGATATATAAACAGATATCCAAGGTCATCATCCGCGACAAGGAGTTTGAAAAGACGACCAGCAACAAGATAAAGCGCTTCATCGGCGAAAAGATAAAAAAAGAGCCTCGCGCCGAGGAACAAAAAGAAGCTGCGGCGGCAGTCAAGAAATAATTTATTATTGTATATCGTCCGATAATGAAAGACCGTATCCCGATTTTACACGGGGTACGGTCTTTTGTATTATGTCATATTATATCAGAAGCTGCCGCTCGAGCCGCCATGGCTTCTGCCGGAGGAGCTATCATTTGTGGAGCTTCCTCCGCCCGAATAGCTGCTGTCATTATCTTTGGGCTTTGCAGTCCTGGTGACATTGCTGTAGAGGAATATGTCGCCCGCATTCGTCACGGACATTGAGCCGGGCACGATATAATTGTTTGCGCCGCTTTGCTTCGTGACGGATTTGAGCGGGGCGGCGATTATCTTCATCACGACAAAGGCGACCAGCAGACCCGCCGCAATCGCTATCAGGATATAAGTTACGGGGAATTTTCGCGCTTGCTTTATCGTATCCTTCGGAGTGTCGGGATCCGAAAGATAGCCCGACGGCCAGCCGATATCATCCGTGTCGTCGTCGTAGCCCTCCGCCGTCACGGTGAGCCATTCGTTGCACTCGTCGGCAAAGGTGTTGAAGCCGTCGCCATAATCGTTTTTGCCGAAATCCTCAAGCACGCCGGCGTCATTCATTATGCAGCTCTGACGGTAATCGGTGAAGGTATCTATGGCGCTGCCGTAGGTGGTTATTGCCCATTCCCTTGTATCCATAGCGAGCAGGAGGAGAATGCCGTCGTCATTCTCACCGTAGCCGTAGCCGTTGTAGTCATAGAAATCATCGGCGTATTCCTTGACCTCCTTGCCGTCAAGCGAGTTGACCGTCACAATGGCTACCTCGACCTGATGAGCGTTGCTGATGTCGGCGAGCTTATTGTTGAGCGCCTCCCACTCGTCGGGTGTGAGCAGCTCGGCGTTATCGACAAACAGCTCAAGCTGCCTCTCCTCGGGTATCACGGACGCAGGCTCGCTCGCAGTCTCGGTCTGACCGGGCATTGCAGGCATGGTCCTGCTGAGACCCTCGCCGCCCTTGAGCACCTCTTCGAGATAATAGACGACAAATCCGAAATAAATATTTGCGCCTTCATAGACCGATTCGGCGTTGTATACGCCGCTCAGAATGAGCCGCTGGACGTCCTCGGTGATGATATCGTCCGCCTTACCCGTGATATAGAAGCCGCGGTCGCCGTTTGAATTATTGACGCAGAAGACTATACCGTCCGCGCCGCCGTGCTCCTCGCCGTAGACCTCGCGGGCGAATTCATCTGCGTCCTTGCCGCCGCAATCCTTGGAGTAGGCAACGATAACATCGACATTATATCGGTCTCTGATATCTCTGCCGAGGATATTCAGCTGCGCCGTCTCATCCTCGGTGAAAACGGAAGCATCATCATAAACATAGAAAGTCGCCGCAAACGCGGGCACTGCCGTAAGAGCAATCAGCGCAAGTGTCAGGAGCAATGCAAAAAATCTTTTTCTCATAATACTCCCCCCCAGAACAGATATGCAAGGCCGGTGAAGGCGGCGGAAAGACCCGCGCCGAGGATGCCGAACCACTTCCAGAAAGCGCCCTTATCAAGCGGCAGGTCGCCGACCAGCTTGCCAGTCTGACCGTTCATTGCGAATATATATTTGCTGCCCTTGTAGGTGGTGTTGAGTATCCACACCGGGTAGAGCGCGTAACGCACCTTGCCGCCGTTGACGGCGATATTTGTGCTCTTGGGCGTGACGGATAAATACTCTCTCGTCGTTTCCTTCATCGACTGTATCATGCTGTCGCGCACCCTTTCGTTTGCTCTCGGAGTATTCTCCTCATACGAAACGTCGTATCTGTCGGCGAGATAGCCCGCAAGGTAAGCCGCCTTGAAGTCGACCGCCTCGCTGAGATTAAAAGGCTCGATGGATTCCATCAGGTCGTCCGCCATCTTGGACGAGCCGTCGACGGGGACCGCTCTGAAGGCTGCCTGACCGTTCCTGTGAAGGTCATAATAAGAGGTTCTCGTGTAATCATAGTCGTCGTCGCTCCAGTGCTGGACCTGAGTTCCGCTGAAGGTTACGGAGCCCGAGGCGTCGCAGTCAAAGAGCCAGTAGGGCACATATACTCCCTTTATCTCGTCGATATGATTCTCTTCCTTGAAGAGCTTCGGCAGCAGCTTTTTATTGCCGATATGCTTCTTGTACGCCTCCTTTGCGGCGTTCTTATCGAGCTTGAACGGGATTATCAGATCGGGGCGCAGGTCGCCCGAGAGCTGACCCTTCATCGTCACCTGATTGCCGCAGTAAGGACATTGAGTGGCGCTCGTGGTCTCATCTGCGACTATCTCGCCGCCGCAGGAGTTGCAAACATACACCCTCATGCCTGCGGCTTCGTCCTCGCTCCACTTCTCCCCTACGGCGCCCCAATTCATATCGTCGGCAGCTTTATTCTGAGCCTCATTGGCAGCCTCGATGGCAGCAACGTCGAATTCGGAATCGCAGTAGGGGCACTTTATCCTCTGACTGCCGCTGTCAAATTCGACCGCACCGCCGCAATTAGGGCATTTATATTCATTCAAAACAGCCAAATAATTCACCTCTCGGTCATATATACGAAGGGCGGGATCGCCGCCCTTCGTGCAAAAGTAATTCGTCAGTTGGTTATATCGCCGTCGTCAAACGGGTCGCCGCATTCGGGGCAGAATTTGGGAGGATTCTTGGGATCCTCGGGCTCCCAGCCGCATTTGTCGCAGCGGTACTGCGGAACGCCTGCGGGCTTCTTGGTGCCGCAATTCGAGCAGAATTTGCCCTTGTTGACTGTGCCGCAGGAGCACTGCCAGCCGTCGGTGTCGGCGGGCTTCGGCGAGCCGCACTCGGGGCAGAATTTACCCGTGGCAGTTGCGCCGCATTTGCATTTCCATGCGCCCGCCTGAACGGGTTCGGGCTTCTTTGTGCCGCAGTTCGGGCAGAATTTGCCGCTCACGGTCGCTCCGCATGAGCATTTCCAGCCGTCGGCTGCCGGTGCGGGGGCGGGGGCTGCCTGCTGCTGTTGCTGCTGACCCATCGCGAACAGGTTCTGCGCGTTCATTCCGCCGCCTGCGTTCATCGCCATACCCATACCCATGAAGCCTGTCATTGCGCCCGCTTCGTTGGAGGCCGCCGCCTTCATTGCGTCCGCCTGTGCGCCGACGAGGGTCGCCGCAGCCATGGTGGGATCCTTCATAATAGCCGTGCGCTGAGCCTGCTTTATCATCTCGGCGTCTTCCTCGGGCAGCGTGACCGAGCCGAGCGCTATGCTGACCACCTTGAGGCCGCGCAACTCACCCCACTTTGCCGAGAGGGCCGAGTTCATCGCTTCCTCAAGCTCAGTGTTGTGGGTGACTATCTGATTCGGGCGCATCTCAAGGTCGGAGAGTCTGCCGAATGCGGGCTGCAATGCGCTGATGAATTCTGTCTTGAGCTGACCGTCCAGCTCGTCGCGGGTGTATTCCTGCTCCACATTGCCGCACACGTTGGTGTAGAAGAGCAGAGGATCGGCTATCTTGTATGAATAAACGCCCGAGCAGCGCACCGAAACATCCACGTCAAGGCCTATCTTTGAGTCCACAACGCGGAACGGAATGGGATTCGGGGTGCCGAATTTGTTATCGATAAGCTCCTTTGTGTTGAAATAGTAGATGCGCTGATCCTTTGCGGTGTCGCCGCCGTAGGTGAAGCGCTTGCCCACCGTCGCGAAGGTCTTTTTGATGCCCTCGCCGAGAGGACCCGAGAATATCGACGGCTCGGACGAGGTGTCGTATGTAAATTCGCCGGGTTCTGCGCAGACCTCGACGACCTTGCCCTGCTCGACGATTATCATGCACTGACCGTCCGCAACGGCGATACCAGAGCCGTTGGAGATTATGTTATCGTTGCCCTTGGTGTTGGAGGAACGGCCGCTCACTCGCTTTTGTCCCTTGGTGACGAGCACCTCTTTAGGCATTGATTCGCAGTAGAAGAATTCCTTCCACTGGTCAGCCAAAGTGCCGCCCAATGCTCCGATTCCTGCTTTTATGAGTCCCATATCAGTCTCTCCTTTGCTGTTTTTTTACGGCTTTTGCAGCCGACAGGGCCTCCTCGCCCGTTACATTGTCATTTTATCATATTCTACGGCAAAATAAAAGAACAAATTATTAATTCGCAGGGAAAATTTCCTCCGCCGCAGAGAAAATTTTTTCTTATGGATTTGCCTGCGGGAAGTTGCTGAATAGTTCAACAACAAACCGTTGCCCGCCTCTTAGGCTCCCTCCTGAGGGAGCTGTCCGTAGGACTGAGGGAGTATTTCTTAAAAAGCACAAAGCCCGTAGCCGCCTTCGCCTTCTCCTTGAGGAGAAGGTGTCGAGCCTGCGAGACGGATGAGGTGTGCCGCAGGCGGTACGCACATTATCGCGGCATTAAACTGTTGCCAACACCTTAAAGAAACTGTCGCATAGCGGCTGAAGGAGAGACGATTTTGCCAAATTTCGCCAAGATTTCGTTTGCCATTTTTGTCATGGATAAAACCGCACTTAAAGCAAAAAGCATAGAAAATCAGCAAAGCCGCAGTCCCTTGATACACAAGGAACTGCGGCTTTCAGAATCATGTTGTTCGCATTCAATCGTCGCCGAATATTTCATCATATCCGGCCATTTCGTCGACCCAATCAGGGCCATATTTTGAACCGCCCATCTGAGAATTGCAATGCGGGCAAACGGCATACGGCTTGTCATATACCGACCCGCAAACGGAGCATTCGTATTCGTCCGCCCTGAATAAATGCGAGTGCTCGATCCAATGTGCCTTACTCATTTCTTCACCCCTATATCCGCTTTGTTTCTTACATAGAAATTATACTCCTCACAGTCCAAAAATGCAAGTGAAATTTTAAGCCCGTCATACACTTTTAACGGCCGAATCCGCCGTATTGTTAGAAATCTGTTAGAAAAACAATTATTCAGGCGGGAAAACCGAGTATAAAAAAGACCGCAACTCCTTGATTTACAAGGAATTGCGGTTGGCGCGCTGCAAGGGACACAGTCGGCTGCGCCGCCTTGCGTGCTCGTCGACCGCCGCTCTGCGGCAGTACCCGCCTCACACTTCGCGCCTAAAAACAGTCCGCCGGACTGTTTTCTTAACGTCGCTCACCCTCTCAGGGTTCGAGTCCCAATTGGTTTGCAAACAAAAAAGGAATCGCTTTTGCGATTCCTTTTTCCGTGGCGCGCTGCAAGGGACTCGAACCCCTGACCTTTTGGTTCGTAGCCAAACACTCTATCCAGCTGAGCTAGCAGCGCATATGCAATCATTCCTGATTGCCAAAGTATAGTAACACATTCCGCGGCAAAAATCAATACCTATTTCAAAAAATTTTGAAATTTCGGCGGCGGCTGCACAAGTGCCGGGCAAACGATCGGCATTATTTATGATTTTGAACGCTGTCGGCGGTCAGCGGGAGTGCGATATTTATTAAGCAAGGGCAGAAGAATCGTGAAGATAAATATTTTGATTGCATTTCGGTCTTTCTCGGTTTGATCCTACGAACTTGCGCCGCAGGTGGAATACTTGCTTTCAAGCAAAAACTCCCTCAGTCCTACGGACAGCTCCCTCGAGAGGGAGCCTAAGAGTCGGGCAACAGTTTAATGCTGCGGCATCGTGCAGATTTAGGCGGGCGAACACAGTTCGCCCCTAACGGTGTTCAATTTACGTTTGCTTGCACTTTTGTATGCCATGTTACTCTTGACAGAGGACGCCGTTCCCTACAATGTCGCTGAAAGATTGCGGCTTCTTTTGCCTTCCGTTACACAAGGGAGCCTTTAAAGTGCGTGGATTTCGGATTTTACGGATACAGCGTGAATAAATTTTGGGCAAAAAGCGCTTTTTGTGTGTAATTCCGTTATTCATAGATAAAGGAAAGACAACAGCATTTGCGCTCGCTTGAAATTACCAAAACTCACGTCTCAAAACATTTTATTGAGTCTCAGTAGCTTATACGGCAATTTACGACGGGATTCTGCGTTTTTCGTGCTCCGGAACGGTCAAATATGATGATTTCTGATTAATTTTACAAATAAAATGCAAAATTCTTCTTCATTTTGGATTAATTATAGGTTTACAAATAAAAAGAAAAGTGTTAATATATGCAGTGGTGTATTTTATCACTTTTTTACTCAGCACACTATTTTAGGAGGAAAAAGACTATGGCAAGAAAAATGAAGACCATGGACGGTAACAACGCTGCGGCATATGTGTCCTATGCGTTCACGGAAGTTGCCGGTATCTACCCGATAACTCCGTCCAGCCCCATGGCAGACTACGTTGACCAGTGGTCGGCGCAGGGTCTCAAGAATATCTTCGGCACCACCGTTAAGGTTGCCGAGATGCAGTCGGAGGCAGGCGCAGCCGGCACCGTTCACGGTTCGCTCGCAGCCGGTGCTCTCACCACTACTTACACTGCATCCCAGGGCCTTCTGCTCATGATACCCAATATGTATAAGATCGCCGGTGAGCTTCTCCCCAGCGTTTTCCACGTATCGGCTCGCTGCGTTGCTTCCCACGCACTTAACATTTTCGGCGATCATTCCGATGTTTACGCCTGCCGTCAGACCGGCTTTGCAATGCTTGCAGAGACCAACCCGCAGGAAGTTATGGATCTCGGCGCTGTTGCTCACCTTGCAGCGATCAAGGGCAGAGTTCCCTTCATCAACTTCTTCGACGGCTTCCGCACCTCTCACGAGATCCAGAAGATCCAGATCTGGGACTATGAGGATCTCAAGGAAATGTGCGATATGGACGCTGTTGAGGCTTTCCGCAAGAGAGCTCTCAACCCCGAGCGCCCCGTAATGCGCGGCTCTCACGAGAACGGCGATATCTTCTTCCAGCATCGTGAGGCTTGCAACTCCTACTACGACGCTCTGCCCGCAGTCGTTGAGGAATACATGAACAAGGTCAACGCCAAGCTCGGCACCGACTACAAGCTCTTCAACTACTACGGCGCTCCCGACGCTGAGAATGTCATCGTAGCAATGGGCTCCATCTGCGATGTTGCAGAGGAAGTTATCGACTACCTCACCGCTAAGGGCGAGAAGGTCGGCCTTGTCAAGGTTCGCCTTTACAGACCGTTCTCCGCTGAGAAGCTCGTTGAAGCTATCCCCGCGACCTGCAAGAAGCTCGCTGTTCTTGACAGGACCAAAGAGCCCGGCTCACTCGGCGAGCCCCTGTTCCTTGACGTTGTCGCAGCTCTCGCAGCTACCGGCAGAAGCGATATCAAGGTCATCGGCGGCCGTTACGGTCTCGGTTCAAAGGATACTCCGCCCGCAAGCGTATTCGCAGTTTATGACGAGCTTGCCAAGGACGCTCCCAAGGCTCACTTCACCCTCGGCATCAACGACGATGTTACCTATCTCTCACTCGAAGAGAAGGAAGCTCCCAACACCGCAGCCGAAGGCACCATCGAGTGCAAGTTCTGGGGCCTCGGCGGCGACGGCACCGTCGGCGCAAATAAGGACTCCATCAAGATCATCGGCGACCACACCGACAAATACGTTCAGGCTTACTTCCAGTATGACTCCAAGAAGACCGGCGGTATCACCATCTCCCATCTTCGTTTCGGCGACAGCCCGATAAAGAGCCCCTACTATATCAACAAGGCCGACTTCGTTGCCTGCCACAACCCCTCCTATGTTGAGAAAGGCTACAAGATGGTCAACGATGTTAAGCCCGGCGGCGTATTCCTCATCAACTGCCAGTGGGATGCCGACGAGCTGAGCGCAAAGATGCCCGCAGAGGCAAAGCGCTACATCGCAAAGAACAACATCCAGCTCTACACCGTTAACGCTATCGACCTTGCCGCCAAGATCGGCCTCGGCAAGCGTACCAATACCGTCCTTCAGTCAGCATTCTTCTCACTCTCCAAGGTTCTGCCCGAGGCTGAGGCTATCGGCTACATGAAGGAGAAGGCCCAAAAGTTCATGAAGAAGGGCAAAGAGATAGTCGAGATGAACGAGAAGGCTATCGACGCCGGCGCTACCGCATATGTCAAGATCGACGTTCCCGCCGACTGGGCAGACGCAGTTGACGCCCCCGTATCCGTCACCGAGAACGGCCCCGCAAAGCTCGTTAAGATGGTTGACAGCATCATGAAGCCGGTCGGCCTCATGAACGGCGATTCGCTGCCCGTATCCGCATTCGTTGACCACGCAGACGGCACCTTCGAGCAGGGCGCATCAGCCTTCGAGAAGAGAGGCGTTGCAGTCATGGTTCCCGAGTGGGACGGCGCAACCTGCGCTCAGTGTAACCAGTGCTCCTATGTCTGCCCGCACGCCACCATCAGACCTTATGCTCTGACCGAGGAAGAGGCTGCCAACGCCCCCGCCAACGCTATCATCGTTGACAAGAAGGGCAAGGGCAAGGGTGTTTACAAGTACACCCTCGCTGTTTCTCCCCTCGATTGTATGGGATGCGGCGTTTGTATCGGCGTTTGTAAGACCAACTCCCTCAAGATGGTTCCCAGAGAGAGCCAGGACGCTATGCAGCCCGTATTCGACTACATGGTCGAGAACGTCTCCGTCAAGGAAGACCTCGCTGACAACACCGTTATCGGCAGCCAGTTCAAGACTCCGCTGCTTGAGTTCTCCGGCTCCTGCGCCGGCTGCGCCGAGACTTCATATGCTCGCCTTATCACCCAGCTCTTCGGCGACAGAATGTATATCTCCAACGCTACCGGATGCTCCTCCATTTGGGGCGGCCCCGCAGCAACTTCACCCTACACCACCGACAAGAACGGCCACGGCCCCGCATGGGCAAACTCCCTCTTCGAGGATAACGCAGAGCACGGCTTCGGCATGTATCTCGGCCAGAACGCTATCCGCAACAGCCTGATCGCCAAGGTCAAGACCGTCTCCGAGGCAGAGTGCGCTCCCGAGGAACTCAAGGCTGCCGCTAAGGCATACCTTGACACCGTCGACGACGGCGAGACTAACGGCGCAGCCACCAAGGCTCTCGTTGCCGCTCTCGAAGGCGTTGATTGCGACACCTGCAAGTCTATCCTTGAAAATAAAGAGTACCTTGCCAAGAAGTCCGTATGGATCTTCGGCGGCGACGGCTGGGCATACGATATCGGCTTCGGCGGCGTTGACCACGTCCTCGCTTCCGGTGAAGATGTCAACATCATGGTCTTCGACACCGAGGTTTACTCCAACACCGGCGGACAGGCTTCCAAGGCCTCCAACATCGGCCAGGTCGCTCAGTTTGCGGCAGCCGGAAAGTCCGTTGCCAAGAAGAGCCTTGCAGAGATAGCAATGAGCTACGGCTATGTCTATGTTGCTCAGATCGCTATGGGCGCCAACATGAACCAGACCATCAAGGCTCTGACCGAGGCTGAGGCTTATCACGGCCCGTCGATAGTCATCGCTTACGCACCCTGCGAGATGCACTCCATCAAGGGCGGCATGACCAACTGCCAGAACGAGATGAAGAAGGCTGTTGACAGCGGCTACTGGAATATGTTCCGCTTCAACCCCGCGCTCAAGGCAAAGGGCGAGAATCCCTTCACCATCGACAGCAAGCCCGCCACCGCGAGCTACAGAGACTTCATCATGAATGAAGCACGTTACTCATCACTCACCCGCTCCTTCCCCGAGAGAGCCGAGAAGCTCTTCACCCTCGCGGAGGAGACCTCAGTTGAGAGATATGAGCACCTGCTCCGCCTCAAGGATCTCTATGCCCCCAAGGCTGACTGATCCCCTGCTGAGTAATCAATAAATAACGCATCCCCTGCCGTCAGCAATGGCGGTAGGGGATGTTTCATTATATAATATGTATTTATCTTTTAAGGCTGTTGATCATTTCGATAAGGTCGATATAAAACGCCTGAGTCTGCGCCGCGTCGGCGTTGAGCCCTATCACCGTGCCGTGGTCGCCGCTCCTCGTGGGCGCTACCTGCCACTTGCCCCGCTCGATCTCTTTGATCTGCCGCGGGAATTCGGTGTATTCGGCATAAGGATCGCCGGTCGGGTATTTTGCCGACACCACGCTCACCAAGCCGTCATTCGGCCGCCACGATTCGTCGATGACTATGCCGCCCGCGGTCGTGCCCTTATATGCCCCCATTGCAAGCGCAAACGGGTAAAGTATCGGCAGCGTGCCGGAAACGGGCACCTGGATATTTATCAGCGAGCTGTCAACGGTCGTGCAGTAGGAATACGAGAAATAATAGATATCGTCAACGGTGCGGATGCGTTTATTCAGCTCGGCTGCTCCGTCGGGCGAGAGGTCGTAGGCGGCGTGATCTCTGCCTGACTCCGTGACAGCCTTGATGGCGCTCTCGGCCTCCTTTTCGCTGCCCGCAGCGGAGTTGATGCCGAATTGGTCGAGCTTGAAGTCATAGATTCCGTCAACGGGCGAGCTGATATCCGCAGCCCCGAAGCAAAGGCGGGCAAGCATCTCGGTGGTATCCGTTATGCCCACAACGCCGCCGACCGAATCGAGCACCTCGGTGAGCGAGGAGCCGTTATGCGGGGCGCAGAGTGTTATGACGCTGTTGACCCAATCACCCTTGCCGCCGCTGAAAAGGGGCGAAGTCTCGCTGCCGCTCGCCGCCCGCTCTGCCTCGTCGCCGTAGGCAAGCAGCGAAGCCAAAAGCCGAACCGTTGCTCCGCCGAAGCTGTGGCCGACAAGATTTATCTTAATGCGCTGACCGCCGTTTTTCTTGTCGCCCCAGCCCTCAAACATTGCGCTGTATGACCTGCCGTAGCGGGCGTGGTTATGCTCCGCCGAATGCGCCGCGCCGTAATCGACCGTTGAGCCTGTCAGCATGGCGTACAGCTCGCAGGCTCTGTCCCACGCGCTCGATATCGGGCCGACGCTCGGCATATAGACCTCATAGCCTTGAGCGGTCAGGTACTGTTTCAGGTCAAAGGTGCCGCCTCCCCAATACTGGACGGTCTTGTTTATCCCCTCGCCCTCGCCCCAGCCGCCGAGACCGTGGACAAAAACATAGGGGTACTCCACCTTGCCGCCGTTCAGCGCCCACCACGTCTCACGGAACCCGCCGTAATGCACGGGCACCGCAACGGCGGTTATAACGATGCATATCGTAAGCACGAGGGCGATAATGCGGGCTGCCTTCTTCGGTTTCTTTTTGCTCTCCTGCGGCGGGGCGGCGGCTCCGTCTGCGGGAGCGGTCACCGGGGCGAAATCGCCCTTGAGCAGGAAATCGGTCGAAATGCCGAAAAGCTCGCTCATCGCTATTATCTTATCGGTATCGGGCAGCACAGCACCCGACTCCCACTTTGAAACGGACTGCCTCGAAACGCCGAGTGCCTCGGCAAGAGCCTCCTGCGACAGACCCTTTTCTCTTCTTAATTTCTGAATTTTTTCTCCTATATCCATATCTTCTCCTCCTTGGCGGTTTTTTGAATACAACCGCATTATATCCCGCTTGAGCCGCCGAAGCAACCAACTTTAATATACATTTTGAAAATTATCGCCGATGTAAACCCGAGTTTACATCGTTTTGCGGCGAAAATTGCCGTTTATATTATGATAATAGCATTTTTCAGCCGTGCAGTCAATGGAATTATATCAAAAAAGCGATCGGGAGCATATCCCGACCGCAATGTGACTGTTTACTTTTCGCCTTTTTTCATTACCATGTTGTGCGTGAATGAGAATGTGCCTCTGATGCGGGCGATGGGCGAGGGGTTCCACTCCTGCGGCGGGGCGGGCTTGATGCCGAGCCGCTCAAGGTGCGGGGCGTAGATCCTGAATCGGCGCATAAAATCCGCCGCGCTCTTATTCTCCCTGTCCGTCCAGCCCGTCTCGGCAACGGCGGCAAGCCTCGGGAAGAATAATTCACAGAGCCTGTCAAAGTTGTTGATAAACTCCGTCCATATGGGCGTTTCAACGCCGATTATATTCTCGGGCTTCTTCAGCTTCTTGGGCGCAGGCTCATAATTATAGGTCTTGATCAGCGGAGTCATGGCGTAGGGGTAGTCGCAGTAGTAGTGGAAGAAATCGGAGGATATGACCTTGCCGCCCTTGTCGGCGAAGGCATAGGAGCGCTTCTTTTTATCCATCCACATCTGCACGGTGACGCTGCCGTCGACTATGCCGCTGTTGAGGCTCTCGTTCCAAACTATCGCCTTCCTGCCCTTGGAGGCGAGGAACTCAACGATCTGATTTGTGAACCAGCCCTGCAGCTCCTCCTCGTTTTTGAGTGAATTCTCTTTGATGCGCCTTTGGCAATCGGGGCAGCTCTGCCAATGCTTCTTGGGCGCTTCGTCGCCGCCGATATGGATATATTCGGAGGGGAAGATATCAATGATCTCTGAGAGAATGTCAAACACGACCTGCAAGGTCTCATCCTTGCCGGCGCAGAGGATATCCTCAAAAATGCCCTGGTGGGTCTTGACCTCGACCTCGCCGCCGGAGCATGAGAGCTGCGGGCAGGCATGGAGCAGGGCGGAGCAATGGCCGGGCACGTCGAATTCGGGAATGACAGTGATGAAACGCTCGGCGCAGTAATCGACTATCTCGCGCAGCTCGTCCTTGGTGAAGCAGCCGCCGTATTCGCCGTGCTCATCAAGGCTGCCGAAGGTGGAGTCGGGTCTGACAGAGGCTTTCCCGGTTATCTCGGGGTGGGAGTCGAGCGTCAGGCGGAAGCCCTGATCGTCCGTCAGGTGCCAATGCAACCTGTTCATCTTGACCTCTGCGGCAGCGTCGATTATCTTCTTCGTCTGCTCGACAGTGAAGATATGGCGCACGGTGTCAAGCATAAAGCCCCTGTATTTATAAGCGGGTCTGTCCTCAATACGGACTCTGGGGCAGCTTTCGCCGAGCTGAGCGAGGGTCTGCTCGCCGTAGAATTTGCCGCTCGGCGAGCCGTAGCGCAGCTCGATGCCGCTCTTTACGACAGTGAGCACATACGCCTCGTCTGCAAGGGACTTGTCCTCGATATAGGTTATCTCAAGCTCCGACGGATCAACTTCGCCGCCGAGGAACTCGACTTTGTTAGGCTTGGGTATTACGTCAAGTCTTTTCATAATATATACCTCTTTAAAACAAATATATATTCTAATTTAAAAAGCGGGCTGCATGGGAACAGCCCGCCTAAGTATTAGTCTTTGTCCTTGTCCTTGCCTTTATCCTTATCCTTGTCTTTGGACTTGGAGTCGCTGTCCTCGTCCTCGTTCTCCTCTTTCGGGAGGATCTCGACCTTGATCTCGCCTATACGGCGATCCTCAAAGTTGAGGACGGTGAAGCGGAGATTATCATATTCGGCGACGGCGGGCTCCGGGTCGCTCTCGGACGGGAGATAACCGAGCAGGCTGATGACGAAGCCGCCGAGGGTGTCGTAATCGCCCTCCGGGAGCTTGGTGCCGACCAGCTCGTCGACCTCGTCGAGGTCGGTGATACCGTCAATGGTAAATGTAGTCTCGTTTATCTGGACTATTTCTTCGTCCTCGTCGTCGTATTCGTCCTGGATATTGCCTACGATGGATTCGAGCACGTCCTCAAGGGTAACTATGCCGGCGGTGCCGCCGTATTCATCGACCACCACCGCGAACTGCGTGTGGCTGTCGTTCATCGCCTTGAAGAGATCGCCGCAGCTCTGAGTTTCGGGCACATAGAGCGCCTTACGCATGACCTTGGATATAGTCAAATCTGCGGGAATGTTGTGACCGACGTATTTTAACAGATCCTTGGCATAGAGCACGCCGACGATGCTGTCGGGGTCGTCCTCATACACGGGGATCCTGGAGTAACCGTTTTCAATGGCAAGCTCGGCGACCTCCTCGAGCGAGCGGGAGACTTCGATCGCCGTCATGTCGGTGCGGTGGGTCATTATATCGCCTGCGTCAAGGTCGTCGAATTCAAAGATGTTGTCTATCATCTCTTTTTGCGAGTCCTCGATAACGCCCTTTTCGCCGCCGACATCGACCATCATACGGATCTCCTCCTCGGTGACGTTTTCTTCGTCAGCGTTGGGGTCAAATCCGAACAGACGGACCACGCCGTTGGTCGACACGGAGAGCACCTTGACAAATGGCTTGGCTATCTTCGCAATGAACAGCAGGATACCTACCACCTTGAACGACACTTTTTCGGGCACCTGCATCGCGATCCTCTTGGGGGCAAGCTCGCCCAAAACGAGCGAGAAATAAGAGGTGATGATGGTGATAAGCACGACGGAAATGCCGTTTATGACGCTCTCGGGTATGACGTTGACTATCGCGGTGTGTTTAAGTGCATTCACGAGCAGGTCGGCGAAATTCTGTGACGCCGAAGCCGATGCAAGGAAGCCCGCGAGGGTAACGCCTATCTGAATAGTGGAGAGGAACCTGTTGGGGTTCTCGGTGAGCTTAACGATCTGCTTTGCTTTTTTATTGCCCTCCTCGGCGAGCTTCTGCATCTTGGTGTCGTTGAGGGAGATTATCGCTATCTCGCTCATCGCAAAGAATGCGTTGAAGAAGATGAGGACAAAAAGCAGGACTAATTTAAGAATGATATCGAGCGCAGGGCCGGGGTCATCCATGTGGGATTTTCTCCTTTCGGTTTTTGCGGGAATGTAATAATCCCCGAGTATTACTGATTATTTTATCATATGGAACTTTTGTTGTCAACATTCCGTTTTGCATTCTACGGCCTCTCACGCCGAGCAAGACCGCCGCAAAGGGGAAAAACCGCTTGAAACGGGCTTTTACGGTCAAAAATGACTAAAAACCGAAAAATTCGGCTCTGTACCGAAAAGCGGACACAAAGTTGCTGACAAAACGATTAATATATGATATAATTTATCATAACATTTTATCAATAAGGTGAAAGCTATGCTGTATCTGATACTCGCCCGTGCCGGCGGGGGCAAAACCACCCATATCACCGAGCTGATAGACGGCTTCTCCGCCGCAGGCAAAAAAATAACTCTCATCGTGCCCGAGCAGTTCTCATTTATGAGCGAAAAGATAATGCTCGGCAGGATGGGAGCGGAGCGCTTTGCCGGCATCGATGTGCTCAGCTTCACGAGCCTTGCCGAGAAGCTGGTCGGCAAGCCCGCCTTCCACGAGCGCAGGCGGCTCGACGAGCCCGCGAAGGCGGCGCTGATGAGCTTCGCACTTGAGGCAGTCAAAGATAAGCTCAACCTTTACTCCGAGCATACCGAGAGAAGCTCCGTGATAGAGGAATTCGTGTCGCTTGCCTCCGAATTCAAGCAGAGCGCCGTGCCGCCCGAGCAGCTGGCTCTCGCCGCGGCGGAGATGGAGGACTGCCTGCTGAAAAGCAAGCTCGCCGATATCTCACTCGCCCTCGAAGCATATAACGCCTTGGTCGGCAGCAGCTATTTTGACCCCGACGACCTGCTCGGCGAGCTGAACGAGCTGCTGCCCGAGAGCGATTATTTCGCCGACAGGCTCGTATTCATCGACGGCTTCAGGGGCTTCACCGCTCAGGAGCACAAGGTCATCGAGCATATGCTCAGGCGCTCGCCCGCCGTCTATGTCACCCTCTGCACCGAGGATCTGAGCAACATGGGCGATGAGACGGATCTCTTTGCCCACACCAAGCGCACCGCCGCAAAGCTCATTGAATCGGCAAAGAGGAACTCCGTGGCGGTCGCAAAGCCGCAGTATCTTTCAAAAAGAAGCAAATTCAATAATTTCCCGCCGCATTTCCGCCGATACGCCGCGCCGGAGCTTGCAGCCCTCGAGCAGGAGCTTTTTTCCCCGTCGCCGAATGTATATGAGGACGACTGCCCCGGGATCACCCTCTGCCGAGCCGAGGATATCTACGCCGAGTGCGAATTCATCGCCTGCACGGCAAAGAAGCTCATGCGTGAAAACGGGCTTCGCAGCAGGGATATAGCCGTTATCGCAACGGACAGCGCCGCCTATGAAGCGCCGCTCAGAAGCGCCCTTCGCAAATGCGGCATCTCCGTCTTTGAGGACAGCCGCCGCCCCGTGGACGCTTCGCCGATAGTCGCCCTCGTGCTCAGCGCGGCTCAGATAGCCTGCAAGGGCTTCGACACCGAGGCCGTCATGCGCTACCTTAAAACGGAGCTTGCGGGGCTGAGCGTCGACGAGACCGCCGAGGTCGAGAACTACTGCTACCTCTGGCAGATAAATTACGGCGACTGGCTGCACGAATGGGATAAGAATCCCTCGGGCTTCGGCGAATTCACAGACTCCGACGCCGAGGAATTACAACGCCTCAACGAATTGCGTTTAAGAATAATCTCACCTCTTTGCAGGCTGCGTGACAAGCTCGCCGAGGGTCTGACAGGCGGTGAAGCGGCACAAGCGCTGCTTGATTTGTTGGAGGGCATAAATGCGCCCGAGAATATCCGCCTGCTTGCCCGCAGGCTCGCCGAGCAGGGCGAGGAGGGCATGGCGCTGGAGCTTGACCGCATCTGGGAGCTGCTCATGGATATGCTCGACAGCCTTGAGACCGTCTCACGCGACCGAGTGCTCTCGCCGAAAAAATTCTTTGACCTGCTCAAGCTGATGCTGAATATCCGCACCGTCGGCAGCCTGCCGCAGGGGCTTGACGAGGTGACCATCGGCTCCGCGGACAGGATAAGGGTGGCTTCGCCCAAGGCCGTATTCATAGCGGGCGCAAATGCGGGCATTTTCCCCGCCGGCGCTGCCTCGGGCTCCGCTCTGACGGATAACGACCGCCGCAGACTGCTTGAAATGGGCATTGAGCTTGCGAGCTTCGGCGAATATCAGCTCGCCGAGAGCAGGCTGATAGCCTACAGCGCCCTTTGCTGCGCCGGCGAGAGGCTCTATATCTGCTGCCCCGAGCGCGGCTCACAGGGCGAGCAGCTTGCGCCCTCCGAGCTATATGTTAAGATAAAAACGCTCTTCCCCGCCTGCCGTGAAATCAAAACGGACGGAGCGGACGACCTGTATTATATCGAGGGCAGGGAGCTTGCGTTCGAGCGCCTTGCCAAGACCTCCGACCCCCGCCTGCGTGCGTCTCTGCTCGAATACTTCGGCAATGACGGCGAATATGCGGGCAGGATATCCGCTCTCGAGCGGGCGGGCGGCATGAGGAACTTCGCCGTCGCCGACCGCTCCGCCGCCGAGGCGCTTTTCGGCAGAGACATGAACATCTCCGCCTCACGGGTCGAGAGCTACTATAAATGCCCGTTCTCCTACTTCTGCCGCTACGGGCTCAAAGCCATGCCGCGCAAAATTGCGGAGCTCGACCCGATGCAGAGGGGCAACGTCATCCACCATGTGCTCGAGGAGCTGCTGCGCTCCTATCCTCAATCGGCGCTCTCGGCAATGTGCAGAGACGAGCTTTACAGCATTATATATACCATAATGGAAGAATACCTTATGCGTGTACTCGACGGCAAGGGCAGGAGCGAGAGATTCCTTTATCTCTATAAAAAGCTCGCCTCCGCCGTATGCGACGTTGCGGAGCGGCTGATAAAGGAGCTGTCACAGAGCGACTTCCGCCCCGTTGAATTCGAGATGAAGATAGGCCCCGACGGCAAGCTGCCCTCCTATGAGCTGTCCGATCCCGAGGGCAGGATAAGGGTTTTCGGCGCCGTTGACAGGGTCGATATCGCCGAGATAGACGGCAAGAGGTATTTCAGAATTATCGACTACAAATCCTCGGGCAAGGATTTCCGCCTGAGCGACGTGATGCAGGGCCTCAATATGCAGATGTTCATCTATCTGTTCGCTATCTGGCAGTCGGGCAGAGGTGAGCTGAGCGGCGCTATGCCCGCGGGCGTGCTCTATTACCCCGCAAATTCGCCGATGATCTCCGCCCCGAGAGACGAGGACAAGGAGAAAACCGCACTCGATATACAAAAAAAATGCCGTATGCAGGGCATAGTGCTCAGCGACTGCGACGTGGTAATAGCCATGGACAGGAGCGCAAGCGGGCTGTATATCCCCGTGGATTTCAAAAAGGGCGAGATGTCCGGCTCGCTCATCGGGCTTAGCCAGCTTGCGAAGCTCAAGGAGAAAGCGGACGGGCTGCTGCTGCAAATGGCGGAGCAGCTCAGGTGCGGCGAGATTTCCGCCCTGCCCGCCGAAGGCAGGAGCTACAAGGAGGTCTGCAAATACTGCGACTACAAAACGGTTTGCGCCTACGAGGACGGCATACCCGTGAGGGCTCTCAGTGACGACAAGCTCGCGGATGTGCTTGCGGCGCTTTCAAAGGGGGATGAAAACGATGAAGTGGACTGAGGATCAGCAAAAGGCGATAGAGGCACGTAAAGGCACTTTACTTGTCAGCGCCGCCGCAGGCTCGGGCAAGACCGCCGTGCTCGTCGAGCGTGTTATTCAGCGGCTTTGCGACAGCGAGGATCCCTGCGGAGTGGAGCAGCTGCTCATCGTGACCTTCACAAACGCCGCCGCGGCGCAGATGAAAGAGAAGATATCCGCCGCGATAGGCGCAAGGATCGCGCTCGACCCGTCAAACAAACGCCTGCGCCGCCAGCAGCTTATGCTGCCGTGCGCAAACATATGCACGATAGATTCATTCTGCATCGGCCTTGTGCGTGAGAATTTCCACGCACTCGGCATTTCGCCCGACTTTGAGCTGCTCGACGAGGGCAAGCGCACGATTTTGAGAAATCAGGCGGCGGAGACCGTCGTTGAGGCGAAATACGAGAACGCTTCACCCGATTTCCTGCGCCTTTGCGCCCTGATAAGCAGTGCAAGGGACGATCAGCCGCTCGTCGACGCGGTGCTGAAATTATACGAGCTGTCTCAGGCATACCCGTTCCCAGAGCGGTGGCTGAATTCACTATGCGACGAATTCGAGGCCGAGCGACCGATAGAGGAAACGCCCTGGGGCAGGCTGCTGACGGGTGAGGCCGCCCGCTTCCTGAGAAGCGCCTGCGGCGACATCGACCGCTGCCTTGGAATGCTTGCCGAGGAGCCTGAGCTTGAGGCAAAATACGCCCCGACCTTCCTTGACGACAGAGCCATGCTCTCATCGCTGCTCGAAACCGCGGAGGGCGGCGAATGGGACGAGCTTTGCCGCCGCTATGCCGCCGCCGCATTCGGCAAAATGGGCACCGCGCCGAGAGGCTACGCCTCCTATACCAAGGAGGCCTGCGGCGTTATCCGCAAAAAATACAAGGCGGATTTCGAGAAGCTCGGCGAATTCCTCACCATCAGCGCCGAGGAGCACGCCGCCGACGTCGCCGCCCTTGCGCCCGTCGTGAGGGAGCTTATCGGCACGGTCAACGACTTTGCCGCCGAATTCGCCCGCCTGAAGCTCGAGGAGAACTCCGCGGATTTCTCCGACACGCTGCATTTCGCACTGAAGCTGCTCGTGCGCGAAACCACCGACGGATATGAGAGAACTCCTCTCGCCGCCGCTCTCTCTGAGAATTACGCCGAGATACTCGTTGACGAATATCAGGATGTCAACAAGGCGCAGGATATGATATTCTCCGCCCTCTCGAGGGATGAAAGCAATCTTTTCATGGTCGGCGACGTGAAGCAGAGCATCTACCGCTTCCGCCAGGCGATGCCCGAGATATTCCTCGCAAGGCGCGACAGATACGCCGAATACGAGGGAGGCAGCTACCCCGCAAGGGTCACTCTGGGCAAGAATTTCAGAAGCCGCAGCGGAGTGACCGACATTGTCAACTACATCTTCTCCGCCGTCATGAGCCGCGAGGCGGGCGGGCTTGAATACGATAAAGGCGAGCATCTCGAGGCAGCCGCCTCTTACCCCGAGAGGGAGGGCGCGGACGCCGAGCTTTGCCTTATCGAGAGCGAGGATAACGCCCTGCACGATCAGGCGGTATTCGCCGCTAACTACATTGAGCACGCCGTTGCGGGCGGGCTGCAGGTGACCGAGGGCGGCGCTCTTCGCACGGCTCGGTATAAGGACTTCTGCCTGCTATTTGCAAGCACCAAAAACAGCGCGGGCGAATTCATCGCCGAGCTGAACCGCCGGGGGATACCCGTGAACTGCGAATCGGGCGGCGGATTCCTGACCTCGCCCGAGATATCGTTTATGATATCGCTGCTGAAGGTCATCGACAACCCCGTTGACGATATCCCGCTCACCGCCGTGCTGCTCTCGCCCGTGTTCGGCTTCCTGCCGGACGATCTGGCGCTGATGCGGGCAGCTCACAGAGACGGCTCGATATATCACTGCCTTGTGAACGCCGCCGAGAGCGGCGACGCGAGGGCTGCTGCGTTCCTTGAGCGCCTCGGCGGATTCCGCAGGATCGCCTGCACCGTCAAGGCGGGCGAGCTGGTACGTCGGCTCGTGGAGGAGACGGGCTATGCGGCGATAGTCTGCGCCATGAAGGAGCCCGACACCCGCAGGGCAAACCTCAACCGCTTCATCGACCTTGCCAACAGATTTGAGAGCATGGGCAGCGTTGCGGGGCTGATAAGATATATAGATAAAATAATCAAAAGCGGCGGCGACATTGCCGGCTCGGATTCCTCGGGCGCGGCGGACGCCGTGAGCATAATGACGATACATAAGAGCAAGGGGCTTGAATTCCCCGTCTGCATTCTCGGCGACTGCCAAAAGGCATACAGCGACCGCAGCCTGAGGGACGACCTGATAATAGCCCCCGAGAGCGGGATAGGCATCAAGAATAACAAGGGCAGGGTGAAATTCGACACCCTCCCCCGCCTCGCCGCAAAGCTCGAGACGAAGCGCGCCGAGCGCTCCGAGGCTCTCCGAGTGCTCTATGTGGCTCTGACGAGGGCAAAGGAGAAGCTGATAATGCTCTCCTCCGCCAAGGATTGGGGCAAGAGCCTCGCGGCGATAGCCGCAAAAAGCGGCTGCTCCGAACGCATCGACCCCTACACCGTCGGCGGGTTCACGAGCTACAGCGAGGCTATAATCTCCGCGCTTTTGCGCCACCCGGATGCCAACGCCCTGCGTATGGCGGCGGGCGTGCCGTCGGGCTTCACCGTGCCGTGCGACACGCCGCTGAAAGCCTCGATAATCAAGGCGGGCGAAGCCGAGGAAGCGGCGAAAGAGGCTCCGTCGGTCGCTCCCGACCCCGTGCTGCTCGCCGAGATAGAGCGGCGGCTCGGCTACGAATATCCCTTCTCGCAGCTTGAGGGAGTCGTCGCCAAGCGCATAGCCTCGAAGCTCGACCCCACCGAGGCAGACAGCGAATACTTCGCCTCCCGCAGGCCGTCGTTTGCGGGCAGGGGCAGGCTGACGCCCGCCCAGAGGGGCACGGCGACCCACCGCTTCATGCAGTACGCCGATTATTCGCGGGCGTGCAAGAGCGTTGCCGACGAGCTTACGAGGCTCACCGAGGGCGGAATGCTCACAGCCGAGGAGGCGAACGCCGTGGACGCAAGGGCAGTCGCCCGATTCTTTGACAGCGGTCTCTACGCCCGAATGAGCCACGCGGAGCGGATATATAAGGAATACTCCTTCACCTGCTCCGTGCCCGTGAGCGAGCTGTATCCGCAGCTGCCGTGCGGGCTTGCCGACGGCGAAGTGGTGCTGATAGAGGGCGTCGCGGACTGCGCCTTTGTCGAGGGCGGCGAGCTGGTAGTGGTCGATTACAAGACGGATAAGGCATCAAGCGCCGCCGAGCTTGCCGAACGCTACGGAGCGCAGCTCGGAATTTATCGCCGCTGCCTTGCCGAGGTGCTCGGAATGCCCGTAAAAGAGACGGTCATCTATTCATTCCGCCTGAACGAAAGCATAACTCTGTGATAAAACGACCCCGTGTGCGTTTTGCACACGGGGTTTGATGTATACCCGGATCTTACTGCCCGTATTCGTCAATGCGCTTCCATTCGATCTCCACGGGCGTTGCATCGCCGATGTTTTCATCAATGCGGCGGTGATATTCTTCCTCTGTTATTTTTACATTGCCTTTCATTCCATAAGTATCATCCGGCATTGAGTGGTATATATGATCTTTCATTATAAGCGATTTGCCATCAAAAACGGCAAAAAAACAGCTTGGGTTTTCTTCGTTTCCGTATGTTGTCATAACAAGTCCGTTTGACAATATCACACGGTCATAGATAAAATCTGCAGCATACAAATCTTCAAAGCCAAAGCACTGTACCGATTCTTCTTTAACAGTACAAACCGCAGACAATTTTAACTCTCTCGGCGGATTCGGATCATCTGTATAATCTCCGACCTTTACCCATTCGCCGAGAAGCATTTCATCCGTTCCGTCTCCGTTGAGGTCATAGAAGCTATAATATGTATAGTTTTTACCTTTGAAATACAGCTCAAAATCATTTGTATTCCAACCCCGCCAACCGTCGACGATATCACCGCATATCTCTTTAGCATAATCTGCATACGGGTCGCTCGGGTCATCTTTGATTTCTTTAGTGTAGAACGGGATATCGTCGCTTTTCTCTGACGTTGCAGCCGCACTTGCGTCAATCGATGTCGTCTCGGTTTCTTTGCCCACATCCGCTCCGCAGGAGCAGAGGAGGAGCAAAAGCATAACTGCTATAAATAAGACTGCTTTCTTCATTTTGTCCTCCTTATTTTGTTATCAGCAAATCCGTGTATATGCCGCCGTCATTTTTTTGATTACATTTTTATGCGGCAGCCAAATTATGGCTCACCAAAATTATATATGATAATAGATTGAATGTCAATATTTTGTGAATTATTCAGTCTGACTATTGAAACAATACGGCTGTGAAACTATGCGCAAAATCTGCCCGCGGCACACCTCATCCGTCTCGCGGCTCGATGATTTTTACTGTTAGCTTGCAGTCAAGTCGGCTCCCTCTGACGAGGGAGCCGGCGCAGAGCGACTGAGGGAGAGACTCAGCAAGCTGTTGCTTGTTTCTTGGGCTCCATCCTGAAGGGGCTGTCCGTAGGACTGAGGGAGTTTTTTTTCGAAAAAACATCTCGCCGATAAGCATAACTTCGATTTAATCAACGGTCGCTTGCGGAGAAGGCAAATTTTTACTGTCAGCACTGTAATTTTATGCGGGCGAACACAGTTCGCCCCTAACGGTGTTCAATTTCCATTACAGTTTTGTTTGCGGGATGCCGAGGACGTCATCCCCTACGATCGAATTGCGGTTGATTCGTTATATATTCAGCAAGATTTTGACTTAAACAGCTACCGGACAATCCCTCCGTCATGACTTTGTCGTGCCACCTCCCTTTACACAAGGGAGGCAAGGGCAAGTGTAAACATTTGAAAAAATTATATGTGGCGATGTTATCGCCTTCCTACAAATCAAACCGAAATCCGCCGCAAATCTGCAAAAATTCTGCGAAATCGGGGCTACGGGGGCGATATATTGGGCACTATGTCGGTCGGGGGTATCAAAGAGTGAAAAATCGCTGTGAAATCCGCCGAATCTCAAAAAAGGGGTTGACATTTTCGCTTTAGCGTGCTAATATGATAACACAGCAACACGATACAACAACAAATCAAATCGTGATGAAAACAAAAAAGGAGAAATTACCATGAAAAAGCTTACAGCACTCATTCTTGCCGCAGTTATGATGTTTGCGCTCGTTGCTTGCGGCAGCAACGGCGACGATGTTACCACCACCGCAGCGGGCGACGCCGCCGGCACCACCGCCGCAGCGGACAGCGACCTTGCATATGTCAAGAGCAAGGGCACCCTCGTAGTCGGCATCACCGATTTCGCTCCCATGGATTATCAGGAAGCAGGCAGCGACGAATGGATCGGCTTTGACGCGGATATGGCAAAGGCATTCGCAAAGAGCCTCGGCGTTGAGGTCAAGTTCATCCCCATCGACTGGGACTACAAAGTTGCAGAGCTTAACAACAAGTCAATCGACTGCGTTTGGAACGGCATGACCCTCACCGAAGAAGTTACCACAGCTATGAGTTGCTCCGACGCATACTGCAACAACGCTCAGGTCGTTATCGTCCCCGCCGACAAGGCTGATTCCTACAAAACCGCCGAGGATTGCAAGTCCCTTCAGTTCGCAGTTGAAGCAGGCTCCGCAGGTAAGCAGGCCGCTGAAGCAAACGGCTTTACGTTCACCGAGGTCGTCGATCAGGCCACCGCTCTTTCAGAGGTCGCAGCAGGCACCGCAGACGCAGCTATCATCGACTCCCTGATGGCAGCCGCAATGGTCGGCGAAGGCACCAGCTACGCTTCACTCACCTACACTGCCTCCCTCACCACCGAGGAATACGGCGTCGGCTTCCGCCAGGGTTCCGACCTCACCGCCGCCCTCAACGAATTCTTCGCAGCAAGCAAGGCTGACGGCAGCATGGAGAAGACCGCAGAGACCTACGGTGTTCAGGCGGCTCTCATCAAGTAATCAAGTTGCTCACATTATAATAGGAAACAGAGGACGGTAAAACGCCCTCTGTTTTCGCCGTATAAATACAGATTTTAAGGATGTTTTCTAATGAATTTTCAACTCTTTAAGGAGCAATTCCCGATCGTTTTTGACTCGCTGAACGCCGGATTTCTCCAAACAATGAAGCTTTTCACGATTTCTCTTGTCGGCTCCATTCCCCTGGGGCTTATAATCTCATTCGGCTCAATGTCCAAATTCAAGCCGCTTTCACTGCTTGTCAAGACTGTAGTCTGGGTCATCAGAGGCACCCCGCTGATGATACAGCTGCTGATAATTTACTTTTTCCCCGGCCTCGTGATGAAAAACAACATCTGGGGCAGCGGCGAGGAGGGGCGCTTCATAGCCGCCTGCGTCGCGTTCGTCTTTAACTACGCCTGCTATTTCTCCGAGATATACAGGGGCGGCATTCAGGGCGTGCCCAAGGGTCAGCAGGAGGCGGGGCAAGTGCTCGGCCTCTCAAAGAGCCAAATTTTCTTCAAAATCACCCTCATGCAGATGATAAAGCGCATAGTGCCGCCGATGTCAAACGAGATAATCACCCTCGTCAAGGACACCTCCCTCGCCCGCATAATCGCATTCCAGGAGATAATCTGGGCCGGTCAATCCTTTATCAAAGGCTCAAAGGGCATTGCCGGTCAGATGTGGCCGCTGTTTTTCACGGGAGTTTACTATCTCATATTCAGCGGAGTGCTGACTGCGCTGTTTAACAAGATTGAGAAGAAGCTCAGCTACTTCAAGGTCTGAGGAGGTGCGGAGAATGTCAATTTTAGAGGTAAAAAATCTTTCAAAGAGCTTCGGCAGCACCGAAGTGCTCAAGGATATCAGCTTCACGCTTGAGAAGGGCGACGTGCTGAGCATAATCGGCTCCTCCGGCAGCGGCAAAACGACCATCCTGCGCTGCATCAACCAGCTTGAGACTGCCGACAGCGGCTATATCGCCGTGGACGGCGAGGTGTTCTTCGACGGCAAGCCAGCCTATAAGAACGCCGAAGAGAAGCGCAAAAAGCAGCTGCTTGTCGGTCTGGTATTTCAGAATTTCAACCTTTTCCCGCACTACAGCGTACTGGATAACGTGACCCTTGCGGCGAAGCTCCTTGCAAAGGAAAAGCCTGATTACAAGAAGAATGCAAAGGCGATAAACGCCGAGATCGAGGATAAAGCAAAGGTGCTGCTCGGCAAGGTCGGCCTCTCGCAGAAGCTCGGCAACTACCCCTGCGAGCTTTCGGGCGGCCAGCAGCAGCGGGTTTCGATAGCCCGCGCGCTGATGCTCGAGCCGAAGATACTCTTCTTTGACGAGCCCACCTCGGCGCTCGACCCCGAGCTGACAGGCGAAATACTCAAGGTCATCAAGGATCTTGCCGCGGAGCACATGACGATGGTCATCGTCACGCACGAGATGGCGTTTGCCCGCGACGTATCGAGCCGCATAATCTTCATGGACGGCGGAGTTATCGTTGAGGACGGCACACCCGAGCAGGTCATCGAGCACCCCACGCAGGAGCGCACAAAGGAATTCCTCAGCCGTTACGGCGACTGATAAGCAAAAGCAAGACCGAACGTGTACTTTTCGTATACGTTCGGTCTTTTGTTATCGCCGCTTAATCGAACAAGGCAACAAAAAGCTGCATCCGCTTTGAGATGCAGCTTTATAATTATCTTGTTATGCGTTGACTTCTTCTTTTTCTTCCGATGCTTCGGCGGCCTCGGCGACAATCTCTTCGTTGTAGCCCTTCTCCGCCATGGCCTTAGCCATCATCTGATGAATGGTGTCGATATCGGTGCCTGCCGCGACAAGCTCAAAATACTCCTCGGCGGGAATGCCGCCGACATAGCACTGCTTATACTTAACGGCAACGCCCTTCTTGGCGATGATGATGTTGATAGCGAGCAGCAACACGAGGGTGCCGATATAGACGTATGCGCCGTACTGGACGGAGCCGGTGACGAACTCGGGGAACACGCCGTGAATATCCGTCGCAAACTTATTGAAGAATATGACCGAAACGACCGCAAGTGCGATATCAAGGCAGTTGAGCGTGATGTTTCTGACGTTGCCCTTAGGGCCGCAAGCCATGGTGAGCAGCACGAGGCTGACTATGACGATTACGAGCGAGAGCAGGACGGAAATAAGGGCGACCGCGTATGCAACGAATGCGGAGCCGACTATCGAGGAGCCTGTCATGGTGAACAGAGCACCGAAATCAATAGAGGAAACGAGATTATAGATCCCGATGGCATTTATGTTCTTTGCGGTCTCCTCAATGAACGGGCCGTTGAATGCGACCTTGCACAGCGGCAGCATGAGGGCTGCTATCGGGAGCACCGAAAGGATTATCCTGACTATGGTGAGCGGCGAGCCGACGAAAGAAGCCTTGAGCCTGTCGAGCTTCTTCTGAAGGCGGGCGTGCTCAGCCTCAGCGGCATCCGCCTCATTCATAAGTCTCTCTTCTCTGCCGTAGTAAACAAGATTCACGCCGCAGCCGGGGCAATTGGGGCGCCAATCAAAAATTGTAAGACGGCGGCCGCACTTCGGACATTTAGCCATATTTTTTCCTCCAAACACTAATTGCGTAATACACTGTAGTATTTTATCATATTACGGAAATTAAATCAATTGTAAACTATAGCCAAAAAGCAAGCCGGTTTTTCGGCAAAATGCCCATCAGGTCATGCCGCCGTCAGCAGTTATGACCTGGGCGGTGACGTAATCCGAGTCGCTGCCCGCAAGGAAAGACACAACACCGGCTATCTCGCCGGGCAGACCGAAGCGCCCCATCGGTATCTCGTCCGCAAGGGCGGCTCGCTCATCGGGGCTGAGATTTGAATTCATCTTAGTGTCTATCGCCCCGGGGGCAACGCAGTTGACCTGGATATTGCTCGGCGCAAGCTCCCTCGCAAGCGCCTTGGTGAGGCCTATCACGGCCGCCTTGGTCGCGGAATACACCGTCTCGCACGAAGCGCCGTAAACGCCCCACATCGAGGATATATTGATTATCTTGCCGCTCTTTTGATTTACCATGAACGGCACGGCGCACTTGCAGCAGTTGAAAACACCCTTAAAGTTAACGCCGGTGATAAAGTCGAACTCCTCCTCGGTGATATCGGTGAAGAGCTTTTGCTGGGCAACCCCCGCATTGTTGACAAGCACAGAAACGCCGCCGAATTCCTCGGTGGCGTCTGCAAAGACAGTATTCATTTGTGAGTAGTCGGCAACGTCGGCGCGGTATATCTTATACTCCGCCCCGATGACGTCAAGCTCGTCGGCGAGGGAGGCGATGCCCGCCTCGTCGCTCCTGTAGCAGGCCGCTACGGCGAAGCCGTCACGGGCAAGGCGCAGCGCAATGCTGCTGCCTATCCCGCCCGAGGCTCCGGTTATCAATGCACACTTCTTTTTCATAGTCCTTATGTCAAAGTCGAATAGTCAAAGTTCTCGCCCATTATCTTGGTCATATCGAAATAACCCGAGGGTATCTTCATCTTTGACTTGTCTGCGCCCTTCTTGAGGGTGCTTATTTCGATTATTGCAGGCGAGCCGTCAGAGGAAATGCTCTCGATCCTCTTGAGATCGCCGTTTGAATCAAAGTAATACTTCGTGGTATTGCCGTCGGATTCATACACGTCGCAGGTGTATTTCTTGCCGCCCACGGTGACTTCGGCGCTCGAAACATACTTGGAGTTATCGTCGTTTGCGCCGCCCTCGATAAGGTCGGGGTCAAGGATAGTGTCAAGGACATCCTGGGGCACTTCCATATAGCATCTCATCGCGGGGATGACAAGATAGAGCTTGCCGCCCGTAACGATGAACGCAGCTTTGAGGGCGCCCTTGCCCTCAACGGGCATATTGGTCTCGACATAGAGGTCGTCGCCGCTCCTCATCAAAGTAATGGGCATACGCACGGTGGAGCCGTCGACCTCGGCTTCGATAGTTGCGGAGAGCGTAAAGCTCTCGCTCTTGATTATCTCTTTGAAGTTCTTCTCAAAGGTCTCACGCTGGGGCTTGCCGTCCGCGCCGGTGACAGGCTCGATCTGTTTGAAGCCGTCGTCGGGCACAAGGCCGTCCGCCATATCGAGCTTCGGCTCGGTGACCTTGGTGTCGATCAGCTCGTCAAGAGACGAGGGGTCGTTGAAAGCGTCGAGGAACGACTGCGCCTCGGGTGAGAAGGTGTTGGAGTCGGTGGTCGAGGCAAGCACGCGCTTGGTCTCGATAACAACGTCATCCTTCTTGACAAATATCGTGTTGCCGTCGGAATCAATGTAGAAATACTCTATCTCGCCGTTCTCCTTGATCCTGGTCTGCACGTTTCTGGTAACGCCCTCGTCATCGACGATATAAACCTGCGACTCGATAGTGAACATATCGGTTTTTTCGAGCTGTTTACAGGATGCGAATCCGAATGCCAGCGCGAACACCAGCACTATCGCAATTATGTTCTTCCTCATGTCTAATATTACCTCCGAATGAGTCTTATCAACCGCATAAGGTGCGGGACTATATATAGAATAGCCCATTTTCGCATTTAAATCAAGTATAGAACATAAAATAATATTAGAGAAATTGTAAAGCTTTTGTTGCCGAATTGTAACGTCGCCGAAATTTTTAAACTAAATAGTAAAAAAGACTTGCAAAATTGAAATAAATACTATATAATATGGAGCGTATTTGAAATGCTACTGTGGCTCAGTTGGTAGAGCAGCGCATTCGTAATGCGCAGGTCGTCGGTTCGAGTCCGACCAGTAGCTCCAACAAAACCGCTTCGGCGGTTTTTTGTTTAATATGTATATGTCGTCGGATATCAATAAAAACAGAGGTGAGACGATGAAGCTGTTACTGCTGTTCGGAGACGCTGCTGTCGGCAAAATGACGGTCGGGCAGGAGCTTTGCAAAATTACGGATTTCAGGCTTTTCCATAATCATATGAGCATTGAGCCTGTGCTCGAGGTGTTTGGCGAATTCAACGGAACCGTGATCAGGAAATTCAGAGAAACCGTATTTGAGGAATTCGCGAAAACAGATAAATACGGATTGATCTTCACCTTTATGTGGGCTTTTGACTGTAAAGAGGATTGGGAATACACCGCGAAAATCGTCGATATATTTAAAGAGTATAACGCAGAGGTGTATTATGTCGAGCTTTTCGCTCCGCAGGAAGTACGGCTGAAGCGAAACGCAACCGAAAACCGTTTGAAAAACAAACCGTCAAAAAGGGATATTGAATTTTCAAACAGGCTGTTGATCTATGATGATAATAATCACCGAATGGTGAGCAACGACGGCGAAATACCGTTTGAAAATTATATTAAAATTGATAATACCGATCTATCTGCCGAGGAAACGGCGCGGATAATTAAAGACCGTTTCGGCTTTTGACGAATACCAAAAACCTTTTTTGCTCAGTTAAATTAAAACAGTCATTTCAAAGCGAAATGGCTGTTTTTCGTTTTGTGGCTTATCACTATTGCTTTCTCTTGTTTGCTTTTGATAATATCTCACGGTCTCTCCCTCGTCGGAGGCCGATTTTTTCGCTTTATCGGCACCGAATTCTAAAAATATGCTGTTGAGATTTGCGCTTTAATGTGTTATAATGACCGATAGATAATGTATAAAAGCGGGTGAAGGCAAATGAAAAGACGGCAGATGATCTCACAGCTCGTGACCGTGGCTGTCGCCGCGCTGCTGCTGCTCGCCGCCTACACCTATATCGTCGGCGACGGCTCGATATTTAAGGGCAAGATGGACGGCGACACTATAAAAGCAAAGGTGATAAGAGTTACCGACGTCAAGACTGCCAACGTCAGCGGCGAGAATGAAATAATCACCGTCACATTCAAGGCAAAGGCGCTCAACACCGAGCTGAGGGGCAAAACTCTCGATGTTATCCAGGAGATCGACCGCTCTTATGCGTTCAGCCCCCGTCAGGTGGAGCAAAACGACACCGTGCTGATAGAGGGCTACCGCGAGAACGGCGAAAGGCTCTATTATTTCGGCGATTTTGTGCGTATCACTCCGCTGCTGTGGCTGCTTGCGATATTCTGCGTGCTGATAGTCGTATTCTCAAGGATGCAGGGCGTCAAAACGATAGTTTCGCTCGGGCTGACCTGCCTCTCGGTATTCTTTGTGCTCATCCCCGCCATTCTCAACGGTCACAACATCTATTTCTGGTCCATCCTCGTGTGCGTTTACATGACGGTGATGACCCTTGCGATAATCAGCGGCTACAACAAAAAGGCGCTGTGCGCCTGCATCGGCTGCATGAGCGGCGTGCTCTGCTCGGGCTTCATCGTATTGATAATGGACCGCTTTCTCAATATGACGGGTATGCTCGAGGAGGAGTCGATCTACCTCTTCCAACTCTACCCCGACAACCCCATTAACCTCAAGGCGATAATCTTCGCGATGATAATCGTCGGCGCGGTCGGCGCGGTGATGGATGTCTCGATGTCGATATCGTCCTCGCTTTACGAATTAAAGCAGAAATCCCCGCATATCAAGCCGCAGGAGCTTATGCGCTCGGGCTTCACGATAGGCAGGGATATGATGGGCACCATGGCGAACACCCTCGTGCTCGCCTATATCGGCAGCTCGCTGACCTGCGTGCTGCTCATGGTCGCCTACAACGCGAATATCGAGCAGGTCATAAACAAAGAGGTCATCATCGCCGATGTCCTCCAGGCGCTCGCCGGCAGCATGGGCATGCTGCTGACTCTGCCGCTCACCAGCGCGGTATGCGCCGTTATCTATTACAAAAAGGAGGGTTCGGGCAATGCCTCTGACAAAGATGAGCCCGCTGCTGCAAAAAGCGGCGAATGAAGGCTACGCCGTCGGCAGCTTCAGCGTAGCGAATATGGAGATGGTGCTCGGCGTGCTCAAAGCCGTTGAGGAGACCGAAAGCCCCGCCATAATCCAGATAGCCGAGGTGCGCCTCAAGCAGTCCCCGCTCGAGGTGATAGGTCCGCTGATGGTAGCCGCCGCAAAGAGCTGCAAGATGCCCGTGGCAGTCCACTTCGACCACGGCAAGACCGAGGAAAAGATAACCGAGGCTCTTGAGCTCGGCTTCACGAGCGTTATGTTTGACGGCTCGCATCTGCCGTTTGAGCAGAACGCCGCCGAGACCGCAAAGATAAATTCGATAGCCAAGCGCTTTAACGCCGACTGCGAGGGGGAGATAGGCTGCGTCGGCGGCAGCGAGGACGGCAGCGAGAATATCGCCGTCAACTGCACCTCACCCGTTCAGGCGCTGGAATTCTATAAAGCGACGGGCGTTGACGCCCTCGCCGTTGCGATAGGTAACGCCCACGGCAACTACAAGCAGGCGCCGAAACTGCGGTTTGATATCCTTGAGGAGACGGCGGGTCTCGTTCCCGTCCCTCTGGTGCTCCACGGCGGCACGGGCATACTGCCCGACGACTTCCGCAAATGCGTGAGCCTCGGCATCAGGAAAATCAACATTGCCACGGCAACCTTTGACAGCGTTGAAGCGAGCGTTCGCTCCGCTTACTCCGGCGGCAAAATCGGCGGATACTATGACTTGCAGGCCGCCGAGGTCGAGGGGGCGTATCGCAACGCCCTGAAGCATATAGAGATCTTCGGCTGCGCCGGTAAAGGTAAAAATTAATTGAAAGGTGACATATATATGAGCTACATTGAATTTGACAACTCAAAGCCCCTTGACGTCATCCCCATAGGCAGGATCGCCATCGACTTCAACCCCACCGATATGAATAAGCCGCTCTCCGAGAGCAGCAACTTCAACAAATACGTCGGCGGCTCGCCCGCAAATATAGCTGTCGGCCTTGCAAGGCTCGGCGCAAAGTGCGGCTTCATCGCCCGCGTATCCGACGATCAATTCGGCGACTATGTGGAGAACTATTTCAAGGCTGACGGCATTGACGTCTCTCACGTTTTCCGCTGCGAGCACGGCGAAAACCTGGGCCTTACCTTCACCGAGATACTCAGCCCCACACAGAGCAGCATTCTGATGTATCGCGACGGCGTTGCGGATCTGCAAGTCTGTGTTGACGACGTAGATGAGGATTATATCAAACAGGCAAAGGCCGTTGTCATCTCCGGCACGGCTCTGTGCGCAAGCCCTTCAAGAGAGGCTGCGCTCAAAACGCTCTTCCTCGAAAAGAAAAACGGCGTAGTCGTAATATTCGACATCGACTACAGGAGCTACACCTGGAAAAATAAGGACGAAATATCGCTCTATTACTCCATCGCCGCCAAAAACAGCGACATCATCCTCGGCTCGAGAGAGGAATTCGACCTCACCGAGGCGCTCGAGGGCGTCTGCTCAAGCGACGAGGACTCGGCAGCGCGCTGGTTCGGCTACGGCAACAGGATAGTTATAATCAAGCACGGCAAAGAGGGCTCGGTCGCCTATCTCAGCGACGGCTCGGCGTATAAAGTGAAGCCCTTCCCCGTCAAGATGCTCAAGGGCTTCGGCGGCGGCGACGGCTACGCTTCGGCGTTCATCTATTCGCTGCTTCAGGGCAGGAGCGTGCCCGAGGCACTCGAATTTGCAACGGCCTCCGCCTCCATGCTCGTCTCAGCTCACAGCTGCTCGGCTGCAATGCCCTCGGCCCAGGCGGTGCGTGAATTCATCGACAAGACCAAGCCCGTCTCAGGCGAGGTCATCGAAAAAATAAAATAACTCAACAGGAGAAATACAAAATGAAGAAACTGCTCAGCATTTTCCTTGCAATTGTCACCGTGCTCACCTGCTCGGTATTCGCCTTTGCTGCCGACGGAGCCTCCGGCGCTCTCAGATTCGGCACAGACGGCAAATTTAAGATAATGATGATCAACGACACTCAGGATGTCGGCAAGAATGCCAGGAGTGAGACCGCAAAATTCATCGGCATGGCTCTCGATCAGGAGCATCCCGACCTTGTGGTATTCGTCGGCGACCAGCTTTCGGATATATATCCAAAGGCCTCCAAGGAGGACTATAAGCTCGCTATCGACCGCATCATCAAGCCTCTTCAGGAGAGAAACATTCCGTTCCTCGTGACCCTCGGCAACCACGACCATGACCGCGCCGACGTGATGAGCGAGGATGAGATGTTTGAAGTCTACGCTTCATACGACAACTGCCTTGCAGTCAGGGGCAGCACCGACCCGTTCACCTACAACGTGCCTATCTATTACTCAAAGGACGGCAGCGTTGCGATGAACATCTACATGATGGACACCAACAACAAGAAGGACGGCGGCTATGAAGGCATCCGCGCAAATCAGCTTGATTGGTACAACACCACCTCCGCCGCTCTCAAAGCGGCAAACGGCGGCGCAGCCGTGCCCTCGATGCTCTTCCAGCACGTCCCCGTCAAGGAAATCTACTCCTTCCTTAAAGAATGCGATTGGAAGGACGACGGCGCTATCTACTCCCGCCGAGACAGCAAATGGTATGTGCTCAACGAAGAAGTGGCTCAGGGCGACTTCGGCGAAGCTCCCTGCTCCGAGAATTTCGACGTGCAGACCGGCGAATATCAGGCATGGGTCAAGAACGGCGACATAATCGGCGCATTCTTCGCACACGACCACAACAATAACTTTGTCGGCACCTCCGCCGACGGCATCAAGATGGGCTACAACGGCGGCACAGGCTTCCGTGCCTACGGCGCCGATTGCGGCAGGACGATTAGAGTTTTCAACCTCGATGAGAACGACATTGCAAACTACGAGACTCACCTGCTCTATTATCAGAACGTGACCGGTGAGGATGCCTCCAACTTCTTCTTCGACACCTTCTCCCCCGCCATCCTCAACCCCGTGATGAAGGTCGTCTACTTCCTCTTCGGCTGGGCGATCAAGCGCTTCAAATAATCATCATCCGATCATAAACTAACCGCCCCTCTCCGAACGGAGAAGGGCGGTTTTTTCTGAGCAACCAAACAAAAAACAGCCTCCGTTAAGGGAGGCTGTTGCGTTATCAGACATTATCCTGCGAATGGGCATAGAAATCGACGGGGAACCAGCCTGCGGCGAAGGCGGGCAGGGTGTTCCTTGCCTCGGAGTAGAGCGAGGCGATGCACCTTATCGCCTCACGGTGCTCAAGCTCGATATCGGCGGGCTTGTCGGTCGGCTTGACCGACACGTCACAGCCGTTGACAATTATTTCAAGATTTTTGTCGCCGTTGACGCCGTGGATAAGCATCACCAGCGAGCCGCTGCCGAGCTTCATGCGCTGAGCCTTGACGGTGAGAAACGCCTCGATGAACGCAGCAAAATCAAAAATATTTATCATCTCGGAGTGTGTAAGCGAGCAGGAGGCGCAGATCTTTGCCATGTATTCGCAATTCTCCGTGTCATAGGGCGGCAGAGCGAAGCTCGCCGAGTCGCGGCCGGAGGTCTCCATGGCGCAGATGATGAGGTCGAGCAGGTCGGTGCCGGGTGCAGCCATTATCTCGGCAATTCCGCCGTCCCTTGAGAGGACGAAATAGCCCGAAAAGCTGCCGTCGGCAAGTGCGACATACGGGGTCGAACGCCAGCTCCTGAGAATATCCATATGCGCTTCGTCGGGGCGCACGGCGTGGAACGGCTGAGTTTCATACAATGCCTTGACCTTTGCAAGCAGCTCGGTATCCGCCTCGGTCAATTCACGGGCGGTGAGCGAGGTCTTGACCTCCCCGCCGAGCACATGGCGGATATTGCGCTTGTTTATCGAGAAGCAAACGCTCACGCCGGCAGGCTCGTAGCCGAAATAGCCGTAGCGCTGCCTGTGACCGCCGAGAGGCGAATAGACCGTGCCGTCGGATTTCATTATGTCGAGGCAGGCGTTGAGCCTGTCTATCATGTAGCCCTTGCCTCTTGAATCTCTGGTGACTGCGACGTTGCCGATGCCGCCGACCTTCAGCTCCCTGCCCGCGGCGACGAATTTAAGCGGATAGAGACCGATAGCAGCCTTTATATCCTCGCCCTCCATGACTACAAGATTGTTGTAGGCGGGCTCGTATTTGTCCTTATAGAGCTTCGGCAGCAGCGACATGAAGTCACGGCGGGGAGTTTCTTCATCGTCAAAGAAGAAAACGTCGTCGAGCACCTCGATAAGCTGTTTTGTGTATTCCTTTTTTCCTCTTCCCTTGTATATTTCCACGTTAGTTCCTCCGAAATTATTATTTAAGATTTTTAAAGTCGTTGTAGTTGAGCACACGGAAGCTGCCCGAGCGTTTTGCTTTGACGCGGCGGCTGCGGAGCACCAGCAGCACTATGAGAGCCGCAAGGACCGCGACAGCGGCAATGCGGAATATCCACGAGCCGAAGAGCGCTTGCAGCTCCGTGCCGATGAACGCAAAGAAGCTGCGCTTTATCTGTGAGCGGGAGACAAGGTCGATCTCGCGGATGACCTTGCCAGCGTAAAGCACTCTGCCTTTACAGATGACCTGTCCCTCTTTTATCGGAGCATTGACCGATTCGGGCACGGTGTCGGGTATCGTCTCTATCAGCAGGCTGCCCGAATCCGTCCCCGTCGGCACAAGGCTGTAGACCGTCTCGGCGGGCACGAGGCTGACGAAATCGGTGGTCCTCGCATATTTGACGGGGATCTCCGCGACTATCTTCTCGGGGTCGCAGACCGCAACAAGGCGGATATTCTTAAACGCCCACTCAAACATCTTTTTGCAGTCGAGGAAAGCGCCGTTCTCCTCCACACCGTCACGGTCGACATCCTCAAATATCGAGCGCATCGCAACGCCGATATAGTTGTAGCCGTCGTTGGAGGCGAGGGTCACTACGCAGCGCCCCGCCTGAGAAGTCGTGCCCGTCTTGCCGCCCTTGACATACTTGCAGTAGTAGTCCTTGTATGCGCTGTTGAGCATGAAGTTGGTCGAATGGATGGTGCGCTCACCCTGCATATTGGTGGCGGGCAGAGTGTATGAATTCTTGCCGACTATCTCGGCAAAAGCGGGGAATTCGAGAGCATATTTGAAGAATTTGGCTATATTCTCAGCCGAAACATACTGATCCTCATCGTCAAGGCCGTGAGGGTTGACAAAGTGGCTGTCCGTGCAGCCGAGACGCTCGGCAAGCTCATTCATTTTGGCGATGAACGCCGCCCTGTCGCCGTTCGTGACGTAGTTTGCGAGGGTGGTCGCCGCCTCGTTGGCGCTCTGGAGCAGCAGGCAGCAGAGCATATCATAGAGGCTGAGCGTTTCACCCGCCTTGAGGCCGCCGAGGGAGCTGCCCGTGCCGTCAAGCTCATGCAGGCTCTGCTCCGTCACCGTGACGGGGGCGGTCAGGTCGCTGCAATTCTCGAGCACTACGCAGGCGGTCACTATCTTAGTAAGGCTTGCGGGCGCTGACTGCATCGTTTCGTTCTTTGCGAATATTACCTCGCCGTTGTCGGCGCTCATGAGCAGCAGGCATTCGGAATAAAGCCCCAGCTTCTCCATCTCGGCGTCATAGGCCGCGCCGGCGGGTATGAATACGGAAAGGATCACCGTGACGGCGCATAAAATCGAGCAAATTACTTTTCTCATATGTTATTTCTCACCTATAAAATTATTTATGACACTCCGTTCAGTATATCATATAATGAGGGAAAAATAAACAGTAAAAATGAATTTTTTGTTTCTTCGGCTCTTTATCCTTGATTTTTTCGCCGCATTGCGTTATTATTTAAGGTAGCACATAAAAAAGGAGCTTCCGTATGGTTTACGTTACCGGGGATATGCACGGCGATATAGCCCGCTTTGATTCCCCCGCTGTAAAACGCCTTAAAAAGGGCGATACGCTGATAATCTGCGGCGATTTCGGCTTCGTTTGGGATAACAGCAAGGCGGAGCAAAAGACGCTGAAGAAACTCGGCTCAAAGAAATATAACATTTGCTTTATCGACGGCACTCACGAGAATTTTGAGCTGCTGAACGCTTACCCCGTCACCGAGTGGTGCGGCGGGAAGGTGCACCATATCTGCGGCAATCTCTATCACCTGATGAGAGGGCAGGTCTTCCGTATAGACAACATGACCTTCTTCACCATGGGCGGCGGCGAAAGCCCCGACATTGATATCCGCTTTGAGGAGAACGCCTGGTCGAGGGAGGAATTTCCCAGCCGCGAGGAGCTGCTTGAGGGCGCTGCCAATCTCGAGAAGCAGAATTGCAGGGTCGATTACATAATCACCCACGAGCCGCCCGTCAAGATAAAGAGCTTCCTGATGCTCAAGGATTCGGAGACGGCGAGCGTCACGGGTCTCAACACCTATCTTGAGGAGCTGTCGGAATCCTGCCGCTTCAGGCGCTGGTTCTTCGGCTCAATGCATCTCGATAAATATATCTCCGCCTCCCACGTTGCGGTGTTCCAAAACGTGATAAACGCGATAACGGGCGAAGTGGCGAGATAAATCTGAACTATTTGTTAAAATTAAACTGCGCCTCTTGACTTTTCGGTCGGGAGGCGTTAAACTTCAAAAGAAAGTTAAACGGTTAACTATTAACCGACTAATTAATTGCCGATAACAATGAAAGGAGCGATAGTCATAGATAAGGAAATGTGCCGCCGCACCGTCCGTGAGCTTTGCAGAGTAGGGCTGCTGCACCGCTACAGGATATCAATGGCGGTGTCGCACCTGCACCTCTACCGCGGGCAGCCGGAGCTGCTGGAGTATTTGCTTGCGCACGGGGAATGCTCACAGGTGGAGCTTTCCGAGGCGCTGGGCGTTTCGCCCGCAAGCGTCGCCACGAGCATAAAGCGCCTTTGCAAGGCGGGCTTCGTCGAGCGGAGGGAGGATGAGAACGACCGCCGCATAAATCGCCTGAGCATTACCGAAAACGGCAGGCGTGCCTTTATGGCGGGGCGCAAGGAATGCGACAGGATAGACGATATTATGTTTGAGGGCTTCACGGAGCAGGAGACAGAGCAGCTGCTCGCCATGCTCAGCCGTATGGCCCGCAATCTCTCGGTCGGCGAGCTGAGCGAGAGAGAAATGATGAAAGATATTATTAAAAAGGAAAAGGAGAGGGATGAAAATGATTAAAGCCATAGTCTCAAAGACCAAGGGCTACAGGCTCGTTTCCGTTCTTTCGCCGTTGATGATACTCATTGAGGTGCTTATGGAGGTGCAGCTCCCATTCGTCATGTCGGATATGGTGAATACCGGCATTCAGGGCGGCGCGGGCATGGATTATATAGTCCGCCGGGGCGTCAAGATGATCCTCATGGCGGTCGCTTCGCTCGTGAGCGGCTCGCTGGCGGCAAGATTTGCGGCAAAGGCGGGCATGGGCTTCGGCTCCAACATCAGGGAGGCGGTCTTTGCCAAAATTCAGAGCTTCTCATTCTCGAATATCGACCGATTCAGCACCGCTTCGCTCGTGACGAGGATGACCACCGACGTCAACACCATGCAGATGGCGTATACAATGGCCTTGCGTATAGTCCTCAGGGCGCCGCTGCTGTTTGTTATGTCGTTTATTTATGCACATAGGATCAACGCCCCCCTTGCGAGGATATTCCTCATAGCTATCCCGTTTCTGCTGATATTCCTCGGCATTATGGGCAGCATCGCCCTGCCGAGATTCAAGCGAATGATGAAGAAATTCGACGGGCTGAATTCCTCGGTGCAGGAAAACCTCATAGCCATGAGAGTTATCAAAGCGTTTGTCAGAGCGCAGTATGAGAAGGATAAATTCAAGCTCTCCAACGACGAATTAAAGGACGCTTCGATATCCGCCGAGAAGGTGCTTATCCTCGCAAGCCCGCTCATGTCGCTGACGGTCTATGCCTGCATTATCTCGATATTCTGGATAGGCGGTCAGCACGTTATCGAGGGCGTAATGACGGTCGCGGATCTCACGGCGTTCATCACCTATGTCACTCAGATACTCATGTCGCTGATGATGATATCAATGATATTCGTCATGGGCGTTATGTCGAGAGCCTCGCTCACCAGAGTCATTGAGGTGCTAAACGAGCAGCCCGATATCAGCGACGCAGATGCAGACCCCGAGCTTCAAGTCGCCGACGGCAGCATCGACTTCGACGGTGTGAGCTTCAAATACAAAGCGGACGGTCAAAAGAATGTGCTCGACAATATCGACCTGCACATACGCTCGGGCGAGACGATAGGTGTTATAGGCGGCACAGGCTCGGCTAAAACCACCCTCGTGCAGCTTATTCCGAGGCTCTATGACGTGACCGAGGGCGATGTCAAGGTCGGCGGCAGATCCGTCAAGGATTATAAGCTCGACAATCTCCGCAACGCGGTCGCCATGGTGCTGCAAGTCAACGTCCTTTTCAGCGGCACGATAGAAGAAAATCTCCGCTGGGGCAACGAGAACGCCACTATGGAGCAGATAGAGCAGGCTTGCCGCGTCGCTCAGGCACATGACTTCATCACCTCGTTCCCCGACGGCTACAACACCTACCTCGGGCAGGGCGGCACAAATCTCTCGGGCGGTCAGAAGCAGCGAATTTGTATCGCGAGAGCGCTGCTCAAATCCCCCAAGGTGCTCATTCTTGACGACAGCACCAGCGCCGTGGACACCGCAACGGACGCTAAGATCCGCAGCGGCTTCAAGGCGAATCACGGCGACGTGACCACAATAATCGTGGCTCAGCGCATCAGCTCCGTTGAGCACGCCGACAGGATAATCGTGCTCGACGACGGCAGGATAAACGCCGTCGGCACCCACGAGGAGCTGCTCGGCACCAACGAGATCTATACCGAAGTCTATAAATCACAGCAGGAAGGGAGCGTGGCATAATGGCACCGCCGAAACACGGATTTCAGAAGCCAAAGAATGTCGGGGCGACCTTTGCAAGGCTGCTCGGCTACCTCGGCAAGTCCAAATTCCTGCTCATTCTTGTATTCCTGCTCGTCGCAATGAGCGCGGCAGCGGGAGTGGCGGGCACATATTTCATCAAGAGCATAACGGACGATTACCTGCTCCCGCTCGTCGGCAGCGGCATCACCCGTGAGCTGCTTGCCCCGCTGGCAAAGACGCTCGCCCTCCTTGCGGGCATATATATCGCGGGTGTGCTCAGCTCGTTCGGCTATTCGCGCATAATGCTCCAGGTCTCGCAAAATACGCTGAACACCATCAGAGCCGACCTCTTCAACCATATGCAGGATCTGCCCGTGAGCTTCTTTGACACCCACACCCACGGCGAGCTTATGAGCCGATACACAAACGACGTTGACGCTCTCAGGGAGTGCATCAGCCAGAGCCTCGTGCAGCTTGTCTCCTCCGTCGTGACGGTCATAGGCACATTTGCCATGATGCTGCGGCTCAGCCCGTTGCTCATGCTCGTGGTGCTCGTGATGCTTGTAATGGCGTTCGGCGCTATCAAATTTCTCGGATCACGCAGCGCAAGATACTTCCGTGAGCAGCAGAAATGCGTCGGCGACGTCAACGGCTATATCGAGGAATTCATCGAGGGCCAAAAGGTAGTCAAGGTATTCTGCCACGAGCAGAGGGCGAATGCCGATTTCAGCGTGATAAACGGCAGGCTGCGCCACGCCTCGACCAACGCTCACACTTTTGCGAGCGTGCTGATGCCGATAATGGGCAATATCTCCTACCTCACCTACGCCGCGGTCGCTATGCTCGGCTCGGTGCTGATAGTTGCCCTGCCTCAAGGCTCGCTCTTTGCCATAACCGTCGGCACTCTGCTGGCGTTCCTCACTTACACCAAGCAGTTCTTCCAGCCGATAACACAGATATCGCAGCAGTTTAACAATATCATCATGGCGCTTGCGGGCGCTGAGCGTATATTTGAGATAATCGACACCCCGCCCGAGGCGGACGACGGCTACGTTACCCTCGTCAACGCTAAAAAAGCACCCGACGGCAGCCTGACCGAGTGCAGCGAGAGGACGGGAGCCTGGGCGTGGAAGCATCCGCACGGCGACGGCACGATAACCTATACCGAGTGGAGGGGCGACGTGCGCTTCCACGACGTCAGCTTCAGCTACGACGGCCAAAAGACCGTTTTGAAGCACGTCTCGCTCTATGCGATGCCGGGGCAGAAGATTGCCTTTGTCGGCTCGACGGGCGCGGGCAAGACCACGATCACCAACCTTGTCAACAGATTTTACGATGTCACCGAGGGCAAGATAACCTATGACGGCATCAATATCAAGAAGATAAAGAAGGCCGACCTGCGCCGCTCAATGGGCATGGTGCTCCAGGATACCCACCTCTTCACGGGCACGGTCAGGGACAACATCGCCTACGGCAGGCTTGACGCGACGGATGACGAGATAGTGGCGGCGGCGAAGCTCGCAAACGCCGATTCGTTCATAACCCGCCTGCCCGAGGGCTACAATACGATGATAACCGGCGACGGCGTGAATCTCTCGCAGGGTCAGCGCCAGCTCCTCGCCATTGCGAGAGCGGCGGTAGCCGACCCGCCCGTGCTCATTCTCGACGAAGCGACAAGCTCGATAGACACGAGGACGGAGCGCCTTATCGAGAAGGGCATGGATAAGCTCATGGAGGGCAGGACGGTGTTTGTCATAGCCCATCGCCTCTCGACGGTCAGGAATTCCGACGCGATAATGGTGCTCGAGCACGGCGAGATAATCGAGCGCGGCAGCCACGACGACCTTATCGCGCAGCAGGGCAAGTATTATCAGCTCTATACGGGTCAGTTTGAGCTGGATTAAAAGGAGTACAGCATGAGCATAAATTCTGTCTGCGGCACACTTCATCCGTCTCGCTTTGCTCGATAGTTTTATGCGGGCGAACACAGTTTGCCCCCTACGATGAAATTGCCGATCTGCGATTATATAACTGTCGGCTTGCAGTCAAGTGACTCCCTCTCACAGACAGCCTCAATTTTTCGGCAAGATTCTCAACGCAAAAAGCTGCCGTTCTTCGATGAAGGACGACAGCTTTAATTCTATCATTACATTATATTTTACAGATCACTTCATATAATCCGCGATCGCTTCGATATTATCGGAGCGGAAATACAGTCTCGGCACACGTTTATTGATGCCGCAGAGTATTTCATAATTTATCGTGCCCGTTGCCGCCGCGACCGCGTCAACAGAGAGGGGGCATGCGGGGTCGTCGTCAAGCACGGTGACGGTCATGCCTTCACGCACGCCGTCAACGCCCGAGACATCGAGCATACACTGATCCATACATATCCTGCCTATCACGGGCACGGTCGCGCCGCCCACGCGCATGAACGCCTTGCCCGAGAGCGCTCTCGGGTAGCCGTCCGCATAGCCGACGGGCACTGTGGCGACCGCCGTGTCGCCCTCGCCCGTATAGATCCTGCCGTAGCTGACGGGGGTGCCGTCCGGTATGGTCTTGGTCATGGAGACGACAGTCTTCATTTTCATGGCGGGGATAAGGCTTATCTTGCCGTTAAGGAACTCCGACGGCATAAGCCCATAGAGGATTATGCCGGGGCGCACAAGGTCAAGGTGCATCTCGGGGTAAAGGATCGTTGCCGCCGAGTTGCAGCAATGCCTGAACGGGAAGGTTATGCCCTCGAATTCAAGGCTGCGGATAAGGGTGGTGAAAAGCTCGAACTGGAAGCGGGTGAACACCTCGCCCTCACGCTCGTCGGCACAGGCAAAGTGGGTGAATATTCCCTCGGGATAAAGCCCCGGCAGACGGCAGGCCTCGGCTATCTGAGAGATAGAGCCTGCGTCCGCCACGCTGTCACGGAACGCAAATCCGAGGCGGCTCATGCCTGTATCCGCCTTGATGTGAATGCTCACCTGCACACCGCTCTCCACGGCTTTCTCGGAGAGGCTGCGGGCATATTCGATATTGAACACCGCCTGCGAGATGTTATTCACCGCAAGGGCGGCGGCATATTCAGCGGGAGTGTAGCCGAGAATGAGTATCGAACAGTCGGCGTTCGCCGAGCGCACCTGCATGGCCTCCTCGAGATTCGACACGGCGAACCAGCGGCAGCCGCACTCGGAGAATTCACTGACGGTATTCTCGACCCCGTGGCCGTAGGCGTCCGCCTTGACAACGGCGATTATATCGCAGCCGGGCGACAGGGTATTCTTTATCTCGTTGTAATTATGCCGCAGGGCGTCGAGGCTGACCTCGACCCACGTCCTCCTGAAATATTTTTTCATTTCAATGCCTTTCGTGCTTATCAGATGATATCGTTGAATTCAACGACCTTATTCTCTTTGCCGGATTCAAATATCGCCTCGACCAGCTTCAGAAGCCTGCGCTGCTGATCGTGGGTAACGATAATGGGTTCCTCGCCCCTGAGATATGCGAACACATTCTTGTAGTATTCGCCCCAGTCGGCCTTTTGGACGTCGAGAGGATACTCCTTGATGGTGTCGTCCGTCCTCGGCGCCATTGTCTTGGTGATACCTGCGCCCGCAACGATGGGCACGGCGTCCCTGTTTTCCCAATCGGAGACCATGACGGTCTTGCCGCTGCAATCCCAATCGTCAATGACGGAGGTGCCGTTCTCGCCGAGCATATACCAGAGCGGGAGCGAGATGAAGTTGCTCGTGGTGACCTCGACATAGAACGAAAGCCCGTCGTCAAAGATGAGGGTCGCTCTGAAGCCGTCATCGCAATTCTCGTTGGTGACGTTGGTAAGCTCTGCATAGACGGTCTTGAGCTTGCGGGGCAGGGTCATCATAAGCGCCTGGTCGAGCAGGTGAATGCCCCAGTCAAAGACCATTCCGCCGCCGTGCTGCTTCTGATTGCGCCAGTCGCCGGGAATGCCTCTTGAGCCCTGCACGCGGGATTCGATTCTGAACACCTTGCCCAAAGTGCCGTCGTCAAGCAGCTTCTTCATGGTGAGGTAATCCTCATCCCAGCGTCTGTTCTGATGTACGGTGAAGAGCTTGCCGCACTCATTGGCGCAGGCGATCATCTCCTCAAGGTCGGCGGAGCAGATGGTGACGGGCTTCTCGCTGATAACATTTTTGCCGGCTCTGAGAGCCGCCATGACTATCTCTTTATGGTAATCGTTGGGCGTTGCGACGGTGACAAGGTCGATACGCTCGTCGGCGAGCAGCTCCTCACGGCTTGCGAAAGCGTGAATGCCGTTCTCCTCGGCGACCTTATTCCTTGCAGGGTCGATGTCATATATGCCGATAAGCTCGGCATACTCGCCCATCTCGTTCTTCACCTTGCGGGTATGCCAGCTGCCCATGCCGCCGTAACCGATGACGGCAAATCCGAATTTTCCGTTAATCATAGTATTGCTTCCTTATTTCGCTTTGTAAAAATTTTAATTGAAACCACCGCTGCCCTTGCTGCTGCCGAAACAAGCAGGAACACACCCGCCTGCGCCAGCGCCGCAATGCCGTATTGCGCCTCCCCCGACACTGCGGGGAATATCCTGAATGAAAACGACAGGTAATATACAAGCATCAATATGCAGGAGAGGGCAAAGCCGAGAACTCCCGCCAAAGTGAGCCTTGCAATGAGCCTGCCGTCAGCATTCTTCGGCAGAGTAAAAAGCAGAACGATCGCAGAGATGACCGCACAGGCGGCGGCAATGAGCCACATCGCCCGCACCGACAGCTCGACCGCATAGGCGGAGACTGAGAATTCGCACAGCAATAAGCAGACGATCCCCATAACGAATCCGTCAATCAGGGACAGCGAAAATCGCTTCTTATCCATAATATACACTCCGATCCTGTCGGATCACACCCACCACATTGCGCCTGTAGGCTCGGTGACAAGCACATCCTTGAGGAACGAAACGGCCTTTGAGAGACCCTCGTTCTGGCTCATGAGCGAATCCTCATGCTCAATGCTGATGGCGTAATCATAGCCGACCATACGCAGGTTGGAGATGATATCCTTCCAATACGAATAGTCGTTGCCGTAGCCGACGGAGCGGAATATCCACGAGCGATTGATCTCGTCCGCATAGGGCTTGGTGTCGAGCACGCCGTTGACGGCGGTGTTGTACTTGTCGATCTTGGTGTCCTTTGCGTGGAAGTGGAATATGGCGTCGCCCATCTTGCGTATGCAGGCGACGGGATCCATGCCCTGCCAGATAAGGTGGCTCGGGTCGAAGTTTGCGCCTATCTCGGGGCCGACGGCCTCGCGCAGCTTGAACAGCGACTCGGTGTTATAGACGCAGAAGCCGGGGTGAAGCTCAAGAGCTATCTTATTGACGCCGTGAGCCTTTGCGAACGCGACAAGGTCTTTCCAATAGGGAATGAGCACCTCGTTCCACTGCCACTCGAGGATCTCGCTGAAGTCATTCGGCCACGGGCAGACGACCCAGTTGGGGTATTTTGCGCCCTCGTGGTCGCCGGGGCAGCCGGAGAAGGTGTTTATCTGATGCAGGCCGAGCTTCTCGGCGAGCAGAATGGTGTTTCTGATGGTCTTGTCATACTCAGCGGCAAGCTCCTTGTTGGGGTGGACGGGGTTGCCGTGGCACGAAAGGGCGCTTATCTCCATGCCGTATTCGGCAATGAGCGCCTTGAACTCCTCGAGCTTATGCTCATCGGCGAGCAGGGTCTCGGGGTCGGCATGGGCGTTGCCGGGGTAGCCGCCGCAGCCTATCTCGACCATCTCAATGCCGAGGGATTTGAAATACTTGAGCGATTCTTCAAGGGAAAGATTTGAGAGAAGCGTTGTAAAAACTCCGAGTTTCATATTGTCCTCCTTGTCAGATAAGTGATTTGAGATAATTCAGGCTCTCTGTGACAGCGGCCGCATCGTCGTTGTCGTTATCCTCATTCTCGATGATGAGCCACTCCATGCCCATCTCCTTCGCCGCCTTAACGACGGTGGGGATATCGCACTGACCTCTGCCGATGACTATCGGCTTGCCGTCGATACCGTCCTTGATATGGAGGTGGACTATATTATCCTTGTGAGCCATGAGGAATTCATAGTTATCCATACCCGCAACGAAGCTCCAATAGGTATCTATCTCGAGCGAGCAGAGGCCGCCGATTATATCTATGGGCATCGAGCCGTCGTCAAACTTTTTGAATTCCTCGGTGTGGTTGTGATAATAGACCTTCATGCCGTATTTATCCATGGCATATTTCTGAGCGTTGCCGAGCACTGTGCCGGTGTGAACGCATTCCTCGACCGTGTCGTGGGGTGCGCCGCCGACGCCTATCGCCTTGACTCCGATAGTATGCTGAAATTCGATGGTATCGGCGAGCTTGTCGCTCTCAAAATTCTCAATGCCGATATGGCCGCCGACCGCGACGAGACCCAGCTCATCGAGCTTGGCTTTAAGCTCCGCCGCCTCGGCGCCGAAGTAGCCCGCGAATTCAACGCCGTCATAACCCGCGGCCTTGATATCCTCGAGAGCCTTAAAAAGGCTGTCTTTATCGTTTATATAGTGTCTGAGTGAATAGACCTGAACAGCAATTTTCATCTTGCTTTATCCTTTCTCAGTCAAAATAGACTGGCTTGCCGGTAGCGGCGGATTCATAGATAGCCTCAAGGATCTGAGTGACTACCATAGCCTGCTCGGGCTTTGTCCTGAGCGGAGTACCGTTGATGACGGAATCATAGAAAGCATGGCATTCGAGATCCTTGGGGTCGTCGGAGGTGCCTTCAAAGAAAGCTACTCCGCCGGTGCTGAAATCAGGCTTCTCGATGACCTGTCTGCCGTTCTTGACGTAATTCAGGCGGAGACCGTCGTGCATATCCGCACCGCCCTTGTCGCCGACAAGGAGGGTGGAGGCTTCCTCGGGATCGGCAATATTGAGCGCCCAGCTCGACTCAACGCTGACCGTTGCGCCGTTCTCCATGACGACGAAGCCGAAAGCGGAATCCTCAACGGTGTATTTCTCGGGGTCCCAGTCGCCCCATGCGTTTGCGGTATTCTTCTGATCGCCGAGCTTCTTGTATTTGGTGCCGACGACCATCTTGGGCTTGTAGTTATCCATCATCCAAAGGGTGAGGTCGAGGGCGTGAGTGCCGATGTCGATAAGCGGACCGCCGCCCTGCTCGTATTCATTGAGGAACACGCCCCATGTGGGCACAGCTCTTCTCCTGAGCGCAATGGCTCTTGCGTAATAGATATCGCCCAGCTCGCCGTTCTCGCAGCACTGCTTGAGATAGAGCGCGTCGTCTCTCCAGCGGGACTGATAGCCGATGGTGAGCAGCCTGCCCGTCCTGACGGAGGTCTCATACATCGCCTTAGCCTCGGCGTAGGTCTTTGCCATTGGCTTCTCGCACATAACGTGCTTGCCCGCCTCCATAGCGTCTATCGAGATGAAGCTGTGGGAGCGGTTCGGGGTGCAGACATGGACGGTGACTATGCTCTCATCCTTGAGCAGCTCTTTATAGTCGGTGTAGACTTTTGCATCGGGGGTGCCGTATTTCTTGGCGGCCTCAACTGCTCTCTCCTCAATAATGTCGCAGAAAGCAACCATTTCGACCTCTTTAACATTTTTAAGGGCGGGCAGATGCTTGCCGTTGGCGATACCGCCGCAGCCGATAACGCCTACTCTGATTTTCTCCATATTAATTCTTTCTCCTTTGTTGCGAAGGCGCACCTCCGCTCTTCTATTTAATTATACTAAACCCTAAAAGTAATTCAAGGTTTATACTTTAAAAGAGGTGTAAAATTTGCGGTGAATTTTTTGTTGAAATTGTCCAAAAGCCGTGCGGGCACAAATGTTTTTCAGACAAAGCCCGCTCTTTGACATATTTTATTCTTCCTCCCGCGGAATATGGCGATAAATATAGCTTGACCCTCAATTCTATGGTATGATATAATTAGTATACATAATGCCAAAAGGAGGCGGAGGCCTTGAATATCAAAGCGCTCCGAAGGGAGCTTGACAAGCGCTACGGCGGCAGATACGCCGTGACCGAGGGCGACGGAGTCCGCATAATGACGGGTAAAAGCGACGATTGGAAAGAGATAGTCGAAGCCTGCTCGCTCGCGGTCGACAAAAAGCACGGCCTGCACGTCGTTAACGACATAGAATTCACCGGCGCACCGATACCGCCCATGCGCCTGCCCGAGGTCAACGACTCCTCGCTCGACGGCGCGGAGCCCGATATCCTCATCATCGGCGGCGGCATCTCGGGTGCAAGCATCGCAAGGGAGCTGAGCAAGTGGCAGCTCAATATCCTGCTGGTGGATAAAGAGAGCGACCTCGCCGTTCAGGCATCGGGCAGGAACGACGGCGAAGTTCACCCCGGCATCGACCTCGGCAAAGGCTCGCTCAAGCACAAATACATAATCAAGGGCAACCGTATGTTTGACAAGGTCTGCTCCGACCTCGGCGTGCCCTTCAAGCGCTGCGGGCAGTATGTCTGCTTCACCCAGGGCGCATTGAAGCCGCTGATATACTTATACACCTGGAAGCGCAAATTCATCGACGGCATAGACGATTCGACCGTCATTTCGGGTGCGGAGCTGAAGCGCCGCGAGCCGAAATTTAACAGTGATTTCAAATTCGCCATATACAACCCGATGGCGGGCTGCGTTTGCCCCTACGGGCTGACGATAGCCTACGGCGAGAACGCCGTGATGAACGGCGCTAAGGTGTCGCTTGACACCGCCGTGACGGGCATGGAAGTCAGGGACGGCAGGATAGTCTCCGTCACGACCAACAGGGGCGTTATCCGCCCGAAGATAGTCATCAACGCCGCAGGCGTATTCGCCGAGGATATAGCCAAAATGGCGGGCGACCGTTTCTATTCCATCCACCCGAGGCGCGGCACGAATTCAATTCTCGATAAAAAAGCCGGCTCGCTGATAAGCTCGATAGCTTCCATCAAAAAGCTCGAGAGCAATCCGTCCCATACCAAGGGCGGCGGGCTGCTGAACACCGTCCACGGAAATATCCTCGCCGGCCCCGACGCGGTCGAGACCTACGAGAAAGAGAATTTCGCAACGAACGCCGAGAGCATCGAGACGGTATTCACAAAGCAGCGCGGCACCGCTCCGTCGCTCACCGAGAGAGATATAATCACCTACTTTACCGGCGTGCGCGCGCCGAATTTTGAAGAGGATTTCGTTATAGAGAAAGGGCGCAAAACTACAAATCTCATTCACTGCGCCTGCATTCAATCCCCCGGCCTCACCACCGCCCCCGCGGTTGCGCTTGACATCGAGCGCATGGCGGTCGATATGCTCGGCGGCGAGAGCAAGGTCAAAAGGAACGAGAAATTCGACCCCGTCAGGAAGCCCGTGCCCGTGCTGCGTGAGATGAGCGCCGAGGAGCGGGATAAGCTGATAAAACAGAACCCCGACTACGGCGAAATAGTCTGCCGCTGCGAGGAGATAAGCAAGGGCGAGATAATCGACGCGCTCAACTCCCCGCTCTGCGTGCCGACGGTCGACGGCATCAAAAAGCGCCTGAGACCCGGCATGGGCAGGTGCCAGGGTGGCTTCTGCTCCCCTCTTGTGACCAAAATAATCGCCGAGCATCAGGGCATACCCCTCTCAGAGGTACGCAAGGGCGGCTCGGATTCGATAATCTGCTACGGCAAAACGAAGGGCGGTGAAGCTCAATGAGATATGACGTTGCAGTCATCGGCGGAGGCCCCGCAGGGCTTGCCGCTGCGATAAAAGCGCACCGCGAGGGTGCAAAGACCGTGCTCATCGAGCGTGAAGCACGGCTCGGCGGCATCCTCAAGCAGTGCATCCACGACGGCTTCGGCCTTGTGCGCTTCGGTAAGAAGCTCTCGGGCCCCGAATACGCCGAAATCTTCATCGACGAATTCAAAAAAGAGAATATCGACGCTCTTACGCTGACATTCGTCACTTCAATAAAAAAGACCGATGACGGATTCGTTATCTCGGCCGTCAACAGGGACGGCGCTCAGACTATCGAGGCAAGGGCTCTCGTGCTCGCCACAGGCTGCCGCGAGCGCACGGCGAAGCAGGTGTCCATTCACGGCACCCGCCCCGCAGGGGTATTCACCGCCGGCACGGCGCAGTATTTCACCAACCTGCTCGGCGAAATGCCTGTCAAAAAGTGCGTTATTCTCGGCTCGGGCGATATCGGGCTTATTATGGCTCGCCGCCTGACCCTCGAGGGTGCCGAGGTGCTCGGAGTTTATGAAGCGAAGCCCACCCCCTCGGGTCTGACGAGGAATATTCATCAGTGCCTCAATGATTACGGCATCCCGCTGCACCTGTCTCACACGGTGACGAGAGTATTCGGCACGGGCAGGCTTACGGCGGTCGAAATTTCACAGGTCGACGATAAAATGAAGCCGATAAAAGGCACCGAGCAGACGGTCGAATGCGACGGGCTCATCCTCTCGGTCGGTCTTATCCCCGAGAATGAGCAGGCGGAGAGCCTCGGAGTGAAGCTCGACCCGAGGACTAAAGGCCCCGTATGCGACGGCAGCCTTATGACGAGCGTTGACGGCGTTTTCTCCTGCGGCAACGCGCTGCACGTCAACGACCTTGTCGATTATGTCTCTGAGAGCGGAGAGCTGGCGGGCTTTTCGGCGGCTCACTATTCGCCGAAGAAGCGCGAGACCGCGTTCCTCAACGCAGGCAAGAATATGCTCTATATCGTGCCGCAGCTCATTGACGCTGCCGCCGACTGCCACGAAACGATCGTATATTTCCGCAGCAGCGGGGAATTCGGCAAGAGCAAGCTCGTTATAAAATGCGGCGACAGAGTTATCGCCGAGAAAAAATATCAATTCCTGCGTCCGCCCGAGATGGAGCGCCTGACCGTTGATTTCGGCGGCGTGAGCGGCGGCGAAGAAATAACCGCAGAGATCGAGGTGGAGGAGAAATGAGCAAGCTGGTCTGCATAGTATGCCCCAGGGGCTGCACGATGGAGGTAACCGAGAGCGGCGGCGAATACACCGTCACCGGCAACTTTTGCAAGCGCGGCAGGGATTTCGCAATAGCGGAGCAGACGACGCCGATGAGGACTATCTGCTCGACCGTCGCCACCGTATTCCCCGAGGCGCCCGTGCTCCCCGTGCGGGTCAGCTCGGATATCCCGAAAAGCAGGATATTCGACGTGATGAAAGAGATAAATAAAACCGTTGTGAAGCAGAGACTCGGCAGAGGCGACGCAGTTATAGAGAACGTGCTCGGCCTCGGGGTGGACGTAATAGCAACGAGCGACCTTATTAAGGAGGAAGAGAAATGAGCATGAAACCGTACAAAGGCTTCGAGCCGAAATGGGTCAAGGAGGCAGCGCCCAAGGATTCCTATCGCTCCATATTTCGCTGGGGCGACCCCGACTTTGTCAAATACCCCAAGGAGTCTCTTTATAAGATGATGAAAGAGACCTTCAAGATGACCGACGACGATTTCAAGAGCTATTGCGGCGATATCGGCATGGGCAAGGTGGAGCTGAACATTCCCTCGAAGCTCGACGAGAAGCATATCAAGGCTCTCAAGGAGATCTTCGGCGACGAATTCGTCTCGACCGCCGATTACGACCGTCTCTCGGTCGCCTACGGTCAGACCGCATACGACCTTATGCGTATGCGCCAGCACCGCTACGATTCACTGCCCGACGCTGTCGTTTACCCCGACACGGCGGAGCAGATAGAGAAATGCGTCGCCTACTGCGTTGAGAATAAGATCCCCCTCTATGTCTACGGCGGCGGTTCCTCGGTCACGAGGGGCGTTGAGCCGATAAAGGGCGGCATATCAATGGATATGCGTAAGCGCTACAACAAGGTCATCAGCTTCAACGAGGTCGACCAGACCATCACCGTTCAGACCGGTATGAGCGGCCCCTGCCTTGAGAAAACTCTCAACGAGGCGGTCAAAAATTTCGGCGCGAAGAGAGCCTACACCTGCGGCCACTTCCCGCAGTCGTTTGAATACAGCAGCGTCGGCGGCTGGGTCGTCACGAGAGGCGCGGGTCAAAACAGCACATATTACGGTTGCATTGCCGATATAGTTCTCTCTCAGAAATACGCAACTCCCGTTGGCAAGATTGTCACGAGCCACTACCCCCGCGAGGCGACAGGCCCGAACCTCAACCAGATAATGATGGGCTCGGAGGGCACCTTCGGCGTGCTGACCGAGGTCACCCTCAGAGTATTCCGCTACATGCCCGAGAACAGAAAGCGCTTCTCCTACATATTCAAGGATTGGCAGACCGCAATGGACGCCGCCCGCGAAATGATGCAGTGCGAATGCGGCTATTCCTCGGTATTCCGTCTCTCCGACCCCGAGGAGACCAGCCTTATGCTCCGACTTTATAACGTCGATGAAACTCCGCTGCACCCCATTCTCGACAAGCTCGGCTACAAGGATATGGAGCGCTGCCTCTTCCTCGGCTTCACCGACGGCGAAGCGGGCTTCTCAAAGAACGTGGCGAAGAATATCCGCCGCATAGCGAAGAAGCACGGCGCAATGTCGCTCACCGGCTTTGTCTGCAAGAGCTGGGAGCACGGCAGATTCACCGACCCGTATCTGCGCGACACGATGATGGATTTCGGCGTATGCACCGACACGCTCGAATGCACCGTCAACTGGTCAAACATGGCGCAGGTCCACCGTGACGTCCGCAAGGTCTGCCACGCCCTGCCCAATACGATAGTCACCACCCATATGTCGCACTGCTACCCGCAGGGCGCCAACCTCTATTTCATCTTCATCACCAAGATGAGCGATGCCGACGAATTCAAGGCTTACCACACCACTATCCTCGACGCCATTCAGAAGTCGGGCGCCGCGATAAGCCACCATCACGGCATAGGCAAGATGTTTGCGCCGTGGCTTGAGGGCTATATCGGCAGGCGCGAATACGAGGTATTCAGAGTGCTCAAAAATCACTTTGACCCCGATTACATGATGAATCCGGGCGGCACCATAGGCCTTGACCTGCCCGAAAGCGAAAAGAAATTCCTTTGTGACAGAGGCGAATAAGATTGAAGATATACGGTTCCGCCGCCGAGCTTATCGGCGGCACTCCCCTCGTGCGTTTCTCCGCATTCGGCAAAGCGGCGGGCGCGGGGGCTGAGATACTTGCGAAGCTCGAATACCTGAATCCCGCGGGCAGCGCCAAGGACAGAGTAGGCAAAGAGATGCTCGACGCCGCCCTTAGCTCCGGCAGGATAACCAAAGACTCGCTCATCATCGAGCCGACCAGCGGCAACACGGGCATTGGCATCGCCGCCTACGCAGCCCAGCTCGGCATGAAGGTGATCATAGTCATGCCCGAGACGATGAGCCTTGAACGCAGGAAGCTGATAGCCGCCTACGGCGCAAAGCTCGTGCTCACCGACGGCTCAAAGGGCATGGCGGGCTCCATTGAGGAAGCGAATGAGCTTGCCGCCGCAAACCCCGGCAGCTTTATCCCCGCTCAGTTTGACAACCCGGACAACTGCGCCGCTCACTACAAGACCACAGGCCCCGAGATCTGGGTGGATACCGACGGCACCGTCGATATCTTTGTGGCGGGCATCGGCACGGGCGGCACGATAACCGGCACGGGCAGATTCTTAAAAGAAAAGAACCCGAATATTAAAATCGTCGCGGTAGAGCCTGCGGATTCCCCCTTGCTTTCTCAGGGCAGGGCGGGCGCCCACGGCCTTCAGGGCATCGGAGCAAACTTCGTGCCGAAGATACTCGACACCGATATTTATGACGAAATAATCACCGTCACCACCGAGCAGGCGTATGCCGCAGCAAGGCTGACGGTCAAAACTCAGGGAATACTGATAGGCATAAGCTCCGGCGCAGCTCTGCACGCTGCCGCCGAGCTTGCTAAAAGGCCCGAGAATTCCGGCAAGCGGATAGTCGTGCTCCTGCCCGACGGCGGCGAACGCTACCTCTCCACTTCGCTTTTTGAGGAGGATGAGCAATGACAGGCGTAATTGATGTCGGCGGCGGTCTGCGCGGCATATACGGCGCAGGAGTTTTTGACCGCTGCATTGACGACGGTGTGAAGTTCGACTACTGCATCGGCGTCTCCGCGGGTGCGGCGAATATCGCCTCATACACCGCGGGGCAGAGAGGCAGAAACTATCGCTTCTTCAATGTCTACTCCTTCCACAAGGAATACATGGGGCTTGACTGCCTGAAAAAGACGGGTAATTTTCTGAACCTGAGCTATGTCTATTCTACTCTTGCAAACAGCGACGGTGCGGACCCGTTTGATTTCGAGGCGTTTTGCCGCTTCCCGGGCGAGGTCAAGTCCGTTGCGACCAACGCCCTGACGGGTCAGCCGAAGTATTTTGACCGCAGCGACTATTCGCTCGACGATTATTCAATACTGATGGCCTCCTGCTGCCTGCCGATAGCGTGTAAGCCCGTTGTCATCGACGACGTGCCGTATTTTGACGGCGGGCTCTCCGACCCCGTGCCTATCGAAAAGGCGTTTGCCGACGGCTGCGACAGAGTGGTGCTCATTCTTACGAAGCCGCTCGGCGCTCAGCTTGACGACAGGCGCAACGAGGCGGCGGCGAAGCTGCTGAAGCACCGTTATCCCCGCACCTCGGAAGCCCTCGCGCACATGAGCGAAAAGTATCATTCGTCGCTTGCCCTTGCCCTTGAGTATGCCGAATGCGGCAAGGCGCTCATCATTGCGCCCTCCGACTGCTGCGGCATGAAAACACTTACCCGTGACCGCATCAAGCTGGACTCGCTCTATCACATGGGCTATGACGATGCGGCGGCAATAAAAGAATTTGCAAAAGGATAATATAAATGCACCAATCATTTTTGCCTGTACTCACAGCCGTTATGACCTTCATAGCGGCAATTTTCAATATCACGCCCGACGCCGTGCCCGCCAAGGGCGAGCTGCCGCACGAAAGCGAGCCCGCACAAATCGAGCAGCGGGTGCATGACCGTGCGGACGGCGTTGACGGCTCGGTATTCTATATCTCCCGCCCACGTGCAGACGCACTGATGCCCGTGTATGCCGCCGACTTCGGCATGAGCACCGACAGCGAGGATAACTCCGCCGCATTCACGGCGGCGGTCAATGCCTGCCGCTCAAATCCCGGCTCAAGGCTCATAATTCCAAAAGGCACATATTATTTCCGCAGCGAGAGCCGCATGGAGCTGAGAGGGCTTCGCAACACGCTGATAGACGCCGAGGGCGTGGCCTTTGTTTTCGGCACGGATAAATATTTCTACATCACCGACTGCGACTGCGTCGAGATAAACGGCGTGACAGTTGAGTGGGATTACTCCTCCTCCCGCCTCGGCTCGCTCGTCAAGGTCAGGAACGCAAACGCCGACAGCCGCACTGCGGAGCTTGTATTCACCGAGGTCTCGGATATCCCCGAGGATATTCCGCTCGCGGCAATCACTCAATACGACCCGCAGACCCTGACTCCCGGTGCGCCGGGCAGCTCAAAGGAATGCTATATTTATCAAAACCCCGAGTGCATAAAGAATGTTGAAGAAGTCGAGGCTAATGCGCTGCGTGTAACGCACGACGGCTCGCTGGATTTCCTGACCAATGGCGAAGTCTATATGCTGCGTCACTATGTCTACGGCGATGCGGTATTCAGAGTCGGCAATTCGGCAAATGTGACCTTTGACGGCGTGAATATATACTCCGCCGCAGGTATGGGCTTCGTTATCTCCGAGCGCACTCAGCGCTTCCAGATACTCAACACCACAATAGGGCTTGCCCCCGGCAGAGAGGATGAATACCGCATCTCCGCCACGGCGGACGCAGTCCACATTGCAGACACAAACGGATACTTCCGCGTCAGCGGCTGCGACTTCAGCTTCATGGGCGACGATTCGCTCAATGTCCACGACAGCCTGATATGCGTCACCGAGCGCACGGGCGCAAACACCGTCAAAGCGACCAATGCTTACACGCTGAGGGCGGGCGACAGGGTCGTATTCTGCAACTCAGACTTCATTGACACGGGCTTCACCTCCACCGTCACCGCCGCCGACAGCTCCTCCGTCACCTTTGACAGCCTGCCCGACGGTGAAACAGCGGGCATGATCCTCTATAACACCTCGGTAGACAGCGGCAACTATGTGATAACCGACAACTATTTCCACGAGCAGCGCGCGAGAGGTCTGCTCCTACAGAGCAGCAACGGCCTTTGCGAGGGCAACCGCTTCTATAAGACGATGGGCGAGGCGATAAAAGTCGTCTCGGATATCAAACCCGGCCTGTGGTATGAGGGCACGGGAGTCAATAACCTCTCGATAGTCAACAACAGCTTTGAGCGCTGCGACCTGAGCGCATGGGGCAGCGTGGTCTTCCTCGGCAGCGACGTCGGCGGCTCGGCTGCCAAGCGCACGATGTTTTCAAACATCACCGTCAGCGGCAATTCCTTCGCCGAATTCCCCCGCTACTCGGTCAAGATAGACAATTGCGTCGGCGGCATATCCGTGACCGACAACAGTTTCATCAACTCCGAGCCGCTGAACGGCAGCCCCAACAGAGGCAAAATATATGTCGGCGAAAATTGCTCCGCCGTGACGGTCGAGTGCAACGAGTGGATCCGCTCCCGCTATTCTCTGCTCTCCCCCTTCCTCGCTTTCAAAAACGCAAAAGCATATTATTCATTTATAAAATAAAGGATGTCAGCCATGTCTCAACAGCCCGCAAATATCAAAAATAATCCCGACGCCTGCCCGCTCGCCAAGAAGTGCGGCGGCTGCCAGCTCCAAAATATGAGCTACGACCGACAGCTCCGTTGGAAGCAGGCAAGAGTCGAGATACTGCTGAAAAAATTCTGCAAGGTCGATAAGATAATCGGCATGGACGAGCCGTATCACTACCGCAACAAGGTGCAGGCGGCGTTCGGCAGGACTAAAAGCGGCAAGATAATCTCGGGGGTCTATCAGTCCGGCACCCACCGCATCGTCTCGGTGGACGACTGCATGACCGAGGATTCCATTGCCGACCGCATAATAGTCGATATCCGCAATATGCTGCCGAAATTCAACATTTGGGTCTATGACGAGGATAAGCGCACGGGCTTCCTGCGCCATGTGCTGGTGAAGCGCGGCTTTGCGAGCGGCGAAGTGATGGTCGTGCTCGTGGGCGCGAGCGGATATTTCCCGATGAAGAAGAAGTTCACCGCCGCCCTGCTTGAGAAGCACCCCGAGATAACCACCGTTGTGCTCAACATCAACCCGAAGGACACGAATCTCGTCCTCGGCGAGCGTGAAGAGGTGCTGCACGGCAGCGGATATATTGAGGATACGCTCTGCGGGCGGGTATTCAGGATCTCGCCGCGTTCATTCTATCAGATAAACCCCGTTCAGACCGAGAAGCTCTACAACAAAGCGATGGAGCTTGCGGGGCTTGATAAAAATACAAGCGTCATCGACGCCTACTGCGGCATCGGCACGATAGGGCTTGTCGCCGCCAAGACGGCGGGCAGCGTTATCGGCGTTGAGCTGAACCGCGACGCGGTAAAGGACGCCGTTGCAAACGCCAAACGCAATTCGGCGGAGAATGCGAAATTCTACTGCGCCGACGCGGGCGACTTCATGCAGGAGCTTGCCCTTGCGGGCGAAACGGCGGATGTGGTGTTCATGGACCCGCCGAGAGCCGGCAGCACAAGGAAATTCATCGACTCCCTCGCCGCCATGAGGCCGAAGAAGGTCGTGTATATCTCCTGTAACCCCGAAACTCTCGCCCGCGACCTCGCCCTGCTCACCAAGAAGGGCTACGCCGTGCGCCGTATCTGCCCCGTCGATATGTTCCCCCATACGAACCATATCGAAACCGTAGTTCTTTTGACTCATGCACATGCAAAATAACGGCACGATCCTCCGACACGGTTTAATAATCATTTCAGAACGCAATATCGGTTCTGCAGCCTGCAAAGCAATAAACAAAAAATCAGACCTTGCAGCCATTATAAGGCCGCAGGGTCTGATTGCTTTTTATTTAATTACCGCGCATTTCTCAATGCCATAGTACTTGAAATTCCGAATGACGCATTCGTCTATCATCTCGCCGCAGACGGCTATGGGCACGGCGGGCGGGCAGCTTATGGCTGCCGAGACTCTGCCGAGGCTACGGTCGACGGGTATTATCTCGCTCGGAGCGAATATCGCCTCTCGCGGGGTCAGCGCCCACTTCGGCGAAGGCACGGGCGGTGACGTTTCGGTGATCGGCGCTTTTCGCTCGACTGAGAGCAGCGCCGCTCTGAGCTTTTCAAGCGTGCCGTCCCCGCAAAGGGGCGAGAGCATGAGCACGAGCATATCGGGGTCGTGAAACTCGGCAAATATCCCGCTTTCACGCAGGATCGCCGCAAGCCCGTCGCCCGTGTAACCGTAGGATTTCGGCGCAACGGTCAGCTTTAACGGCTCCGTACCGACAAGCTCATAGCCGCAGCGGGCTGCATCCCCCTTCAGCCCTTCAACTTTCGGCAGGAATTCGCAAAGGCTGCGTTTGAATTCCGCCATGCGGTCGTTCGCGGCGTCAAGCGACTGAAGTATCAGATACGACGGGCTGCTTGAGCCGAAAAGTGAGAGCGAGGCTTTGGCTCGCTCGGCAAAGAGCGGCGGTGCGGAATTCGATATATGCAGATATGCGCCGCCCGTAATGACGGGCAGGGTCTTATGCGCCGAGTCGCAGCAGATATCGGCTCCGAGGTCGATCGGGTGCAGCGATTCGGGCAGAAATTTTAGATACGCCCCGTGAGCGTTATCCACGGCGAGCGGCACGCCCGCTTTGTGACAGATCTCGGCTATGCCCTTGATATCGAGAATATTGCCGAGGTAATCGGGGCTTGTGAGATAAACTGCGGCGGGCTTTGCGCGGCAGGCGGAGAGCCGCCTTGACCGCCTCGGGAGTAACGGCGCAGCGGTGATACGAGCCGCCGGAGGGCGGGAATATCCACCGAATGCCGATGCCGAGCAGCGCCGCGGCGTTGACAAACGCCTTGTGAGCGTTGCGCCCGGCGATTATAAACGGCGCCCCGGCCGAGGAATTCAGCGCCAGCAGGTGAAGCATCGCCTGAATGCAGAGGGTAGAGCCGCCCGCGGAATAAAAAGTCCTTGAGCCGAAAATTTCGGAGGCGTTCGCCTCGCTTTCGGCGATTATGCCGTCGGCGGCAAAAAGCTCGTCCGCCCCGTCAATCTCGGTTATATCGAGCGGCTCGAAGCCGAGCAGGGGCTGACCCTTGTGACCCGGCATATGCAGCCGCACAGGGTCGGAGGACGAATATTTACGCACGAAGTCGCATATCGGCGTGCTCATTCGGCGTCACCGATCTCTCTTGCCACTGCCACGGCAATGGCGCACTCCATGCGCTTGCGGAAGAGGTCGCAGCCGTATTTGTATATTCCCTTGATCGAGCCGGTCGAGTGGTAGGCGTTTGCGGCGCAGCCGCCCGAGCAATAGAGCTTTGCCCAGCAGTCGCGGCATTCCTCGCGGGCGTAGACGTTGCAGGAAGCGAATTCATCCTGAACGGCAGTGTTGTCAACGCCGTGCCAGATATCGCCGAGCTTGAATTTCTCATCGCCGACGAATTGGTGGCAGGGGTAAAGGTCGCCCCAAGGCGTGACCGCCATGTATTCCGTGCCCGAGCCGCAGCCCGAGATGCGCTTATATATGCACGGACCGCCTTTGAGGTCGATCATATAATGATAGAATGTGAAAGGCTTGCCCTCTTTGTCACGCTCAAGCATCAGCTCGGCGAGCTGCTCGTATTGCTTCATAACGATGGGCTTATCCGCCTCGGTGAGGGCGGCGGGGTCGTCGGCGGCGGCAACGACCGGCTCCATGCTCAGCTCCGAGAAGCCGAGATCGAGCATAGTCTTGATATCCTCGAGAAAATCGGGGTTGGCGTGGGTAAACGTGCCGCGCATATAATAATTCTTACCGCCTCTTGCCTCGACGAATCTTTGGAATTTCGGCACTATCTTATCCCAGCTGCCGTTGCCCGCGTAGTCCACGCGGTATCTGTCGTGGACTTCCTTCCTGCCGTCAAGGCTGAGCACCACGTTGCTCATCTCCCTGTCGGCGAAGTCGATAACGTCGTCGTCAACGAGCACTCCGTTGGTGGTCAGTGTGAAGCGGAAGTTCTTGCCCTTCTCCTTCTCAATGCTCCTTGCGTATTCGACAAGGCGCTTGACCACGTCAAAATTCATCAGCGGCTCGCCGCCGAAGAAATCGACCTCGAGATTGCGGCGTGAGCCTGAATTCTCAATAAGGAAATCGAGAGCGCGCTTGCCGACCTCATAGCTCATCAGCGCCCGCTCGCCGTGATATTTGCCCTGACTTGCGAAGCAATAGGAGCAGTTGAGGTTGCAGGTGTGGGCGATATGCAGGCACAGCGCCTTGATAACGCCCGAGGTCTTGGCCTTGAGGGCGCCCGCCATCGGCTCAAAGGTATCCTCGGTGAAGAGCTGACCCTGAGCCTTCAGCTCGGCTATTTGGCCGCAGCATTCGGCTATCTCCTCGTCGCTCACGCCCTCGTATTTGCCCGAGAGGGCGGCGACTATGGCAGCGGTGTCGTTTTGCTCAAACATCGAGATGATGTCGTAGGCAAGCTCATCCACGGCGTGAACGGAGCCGGAGCAAATGTCGAGCACTATGTTGTAGCCGAGCAGTTTATATTGATGAATCATAGAATCTCTCCATACTAAAAATGCCGCCCTGATGGACGGCATCATAGCTTTTTTGATTATTTGCTTTCCTTGGCTTCCTTATTCTCGCAAGCCTGGTTTGCGATACCGCAGCTGGTCTTGCAGGCGGACTGGCAGGAAGTCTGGCACTCGCCGCAGCCACCGGTCTTAA